>Ga0315291_10000044_pt1 | contig 131119 bp, 120 predicted proteins | sample YL17G12_20_MG_FD_203070 | JGI IMG/M metagenome (GOLD analysis project Ga0315291, IMG submission 203070) | Sediment microbial communities from Yellowstone Lake, YNP, Wyoming, USA - YL17G12_20 | ecosystem: Environmental > Aquatic > Freshwater > Lake > Sediment | place: USA: Wyoming | collected... | reverse complement strand
ACTTCGACTACATCGCCATACCAGCCGAGTTTTTCAATATCTTCACACAGTAAAACCTTCACGCAAATATCTCCAATAACCAATCTGTCGGGGTTTAAGTCGATTTTTTCACAAACGAACAATTAACTTGTAAACGGCAGCAGTCCTATGAAACGTGCCCGTTTTATCGCCAGCTTGACTTTTCGCTGACAGCTTGCGCAGTTGCCGCTGCGCTTACGCGAGAAAATCTTGCCCCGGTGAGTAAGCAGTTTGCTTAACACCTCAAGGTCCTTGTAATCAACATACTTTACTTTCGACCGACAGAATCTGCATTGATTCTGCTCTCTGACATTGTCTCTACGTTTTCTTTTCCTGGTTGTGTCTGTCTTCTTTTTAAAACCTTGATATCTCACTGAAAGCTTCTCCTAAATTTATCTTTATTTGTATTTTTCCGGTCAACTCAAAACGGGATGTCATCTTTGCTGCCGCTTTGAGCTTCATTTGCCGAGCCGCCATCCTCGGAAGGTGCTTGAGATTCATCGCCTGCCGCACCACTCTGCTCACCGCCTCTGCCGCCGGCAGGCAGAAACTGAAAACTCTCTACCGTTACCCGCAGTTTGCTTTTTTTGACCCCATCCTGTCCGGTCCAGCTGTCAAATGTAAGCCTGCCCTCAAGCATCAGCGGCCTCCCTTTTTTGCAGTATTTGTTGATATTTTCAGCGGCTTTGCCGAATGCCTTGCAATCCACGAAGCAGACTTCCTCACGCTGCTGGCCGTCCTGTCCGGTCCATCGACGATTAGTCGCAATGCCAAAATCCACTACAGCCGTCTGGCTGGGTGTGTAAGACAATTGCGGGTCTCTTGTAAGGTTTCCCAGCAAAATAACCTTATTGAAATTTGCCATATTTGTCCCTCTCTAAATTCTTTTAATCTAATTTTGTCTGCCCGTCGGATTACTGCTCCGGCTCAAGGCCATCTTCGATGTCGACCGTTTTTTCATAATCAGCAACAGAAGGCGCTTCGGAATCGTCTGGCTTGCGAGCTTGTCTTTCGACCATCATGGCAGGAGTTTCTTTTTCCATATCTTCCTTTGTTACATGGTCTGCCCTAAGGATGAGCACCCGCATAATTCTTTCTGAAAGCTGTGAATCTCTTTCAATTAAAGCAATTCTGTCTGAAGGGCTGTTAAAGTAAACAAGAATATATGTACCTCTGTTTCTGCCCATAATCTCATAGGCAAGCGGCCGCTCGTCCCATTTGTGAATATTGACCACCTTGGCATCGTTACGCCCGAACACCTTTCTTATGTGTTCATTTATACCCTGCCAGTCAGCCGCCGCTTCTGCGGAATCCACAAGAAACAGCGCCTCATACAACCTTTTTGTTACGGTTTCCAAATCAATATCTCCTTAACAAAATCATTATCACAGCAATATATTTTCTGATTCAAATTTTATTGTTTACCGAACTGGCCGCTGTCGTCCATTGTCAATCTGCGATTAAATCTATTCATCGCAGTTTCAATACCATCGCTGGCCCAGACCGGAACAGCTTCTGCCGCTTCAGTAACTGCCGTATCTATCAGCTTTCTTTCAGTCTCGTCCGGCCTTGAAAGCACATAATCCCTTCCTGCCGTCTGGTTTCTGCTGCCGATGCCTATCCGCAGTCTGCCAAATTCGTCTGTGCCCAGTTTTTCGATAATATCAGCAAGTCCGTTGTGCCCGCCGGCAGAACCGCCGGCTCTAAGTCGTATCATACCCGGCTCAAGGGCCATGTCATCCGTTATTACCAGTATCCCGTCGGCTGTTAGTTTGTAAAAATTCGCAGCGGTTGCAAGAACCTGGCCGCTGTTATTCATAAACAGAACCGGCTTTAACAATATTAACTTTTTATCTTCAAATTTCACCTGTCCGAAAGCTGCTCCGAACTTTTCTCTGTTCAGCTCAACCTTCAGCTTTTTCGTTAGCAGGTCGATAACTTCAAATCCCACATTATGGCGCGTTCCCTGGTATTCCAAGCCTGGATTGCCAAGACCTGCTATTAATCTTATCTCGTTCATCAAGTACTTTCCGGCATACCGGCCGCAGAAACTTACTTTTCTTCTTCAGTCTGTTCCTCCTCTTTTGGTTTTCGTTCTGTAATGACCTCAGGAACTATCGGCTCCTGGACAGCTTCAGCTATTTCTTCAGCGGCAGCCACCACAGGCAGATGGCAGGCTATCAGGAGCGCATCCAGGTCGGTCAGGAGTTTAACTTCTGCCGGCAGTTGAATATCTCTGGCGTGAAGCGAATCGCCGACTTTGAGACTTTTAACCGAAACGTCAATCGACTCCGGTATATCGGTAACCGCACATTCAATCTCTACCCGGTCAAGATGTTCTTCCAGCAGTCCTCCCTCATGCACACCTGCAGGAGTGCCCTTGAAAACAAGCGGCACCTGCACCTTGACTCTCTCGCTGAGGTCGACTCTGATTAAATCTGCATGAATTATCTTTTTGCCGAGATAATCATATTGCACATCCTTAACCAGCAGTTTTTCCTTCCTGCCGTCGAACTCAACATCGAAAAGTCTATGGCCGTGATGAAGCCCTTCCGAAAAATCATGCGCATCGAGAATAACAGCCTCGGGCTTTTGTTCGTGTCCATAAATAATGGCAGGGATTCTGCCCGCCAATCGCAGTTTTGCTGCATGCTTTGAACCAAGCTCCTTTCTTATCTGGGCCTTGAGAACCAGCTCTTTTGATACCATATTTTACCTCATCTAAAGCCTAAACTTTTACTTTACAAAAAATCAACTAACAAAACATAGCACTTATTGACTCGTTTTTGTGGATGCGTTTTATGGCCTCACCAAGAATCTCCGAAACCGTCAGCACCTTAAGATTTTTGAGTTTTTTCACATTTTCCCTCAAAGGAATGGTGTCGGTTACGACCACCTCATCAATCGGCGAGTCAGCAATATTTTCAACCGCCTTGTCTGAAAATATGCCGTGCGTTGCGCCGATGAAAATCTTATTCGCACCCTGTTCCTTGACAATTTTTGCAGCGATGCACATTGTAGCGGCTGTCGAAATCATATCATCGCACATCAGAACATTTCTTCCCTTGACTGTACCGATAATTTCACCGAACTGAACCTCTTTGCCGTTTACGCGTCTTTTGTGAATTATCGCCAGTTCGCCGTTGAGGTGTTCGACATATCTTGCCGCCCTTTTCATATTTCCGATATCCGGCGAAACAATCGTCAGTTTTTCAATTTTTTTATTCTGAAAATATTTGCTGAGCACCGGCTCGGCAAAAAGATGGTCAACCGGTATATCAAAGAAGCCCTGCAGTTGTGCCGCATGAAGGTCCATGGCAAGGACTCTGTCGGCACCGGCTGTGGTAATCAGATTTGCGACTAATTTTGCGGTTATGGGCACTCTGCCTTCGTCTTTTCTGTCCTGTCTTGCATAGCCGAAATAAGGTATTACCGCTGTTACTCTGCTTGCACTTGCGCGTTTGAGACAATCAAGGAAAATCAGAAGCTCAACAAGATTGGCGTCAACAGGTTCACAGCCGGACTGGACGATGAAACAATCTTTTCCGCGCACGTCGTCTTCGCATTTTATCATTTTTTCGCCGTCCGGAAAACGCTCAATTTTTGCTTCGCCGACAGGCACATCAAGATACCTGCATATCTTTTCCGTAAGCTGCGGATTACTTGAGCCGCTGAAAATTTTAATGTTTTCATTCAAAAGCATTTCCAGCCCCTTTATTTTTTCTTTCCTTCAATATTTTCCGATTGTTTCACCGAGCCGGGCTTTATATGTGCGCCTGCCGGAACATTGACCGGAGCAACAAGTATTGACCCCGCTCCAATAAAGGCGTCGTCGCCAATCCGGGTTGGATTGATTTTCTCGCCGTCAAAATTTGCTGTTATTGCGCCGGCGCCGATGTTTACATTTTTGCCCACCTGAGAGTCGCCTATATAGCTGTGATGTCTGGCTCTTACTCCTTCTGAAAGGGTTGAATTTTTCACTTCAGTAAAGACACCCAGAACCACATCATCTTTGAGAACAGTGCCGTCTCTCAAATAAGCAAATGGTCCTACGCGACAGTTTCGTCCGATTTTGACCTTTCCATGGATGTACGTAAACGGTTCGATTATGGTATCCTGCCCGATTTGTGCACGTGCATCAATCCAGGTATTCGGCGGGTCAACAATCGTAACGCCGGTTTTCATGAGCCTGTCCTGAATCCTGCGCTGCATAATTTTGCTCACCTCGCTGAGCTGCTGACGGCTGTTAATTCCTATCGCATCTTCAACCGCCACCGCGGTAACTGCCACCACCTTATGTCCGGCCTTGATAATCAAATGGAGTGCATCAGTCAGATAATATTCCTTTTTCACATTGTCAGGCGTTATTTTGTCCAGGGTCTCAAAGAGTATTTTGTTTTTGAAACAGTAGTAGCTCGGATTAACTTCTCTTATTGTTTTTTGCTGTGTGCTGCAGTCGTCGTCCTCGATAATACCCTGAATATTTCCATAACTATCCCGGATAATTCTGCCGTAACCGGTTGGGGCATCGAGAATAGCGGTCGCCAGTGTTGCTGCCGACATTTCTCTCTGATGTTTTTCCATAAGAGTCTTGAGGGTTTCAACCCTGATTAAAGGCCCATCGCCGCAGAGTACAAGTGTATCGCCATCAAAGTCAGCCAAATGCTCCCTGCAGCACATAACTGCATGTCCGGTACCTTTCTGCTCAGTCTGCTCTATCCAGATAATATTTTTATCATTGCTGAATTGCTCAATCACCTGTTCTTTGCCGTAACCGACAATTACATAAGCCTTTTCAATACCGGCACTTCTGCATGCATCAAGGACATAGGCCAGCATCGGCCTGCCACAGACCTCGTGGAGAACCTTTGGCAGTTTAGTATTCATTCTGCTGCTTATGCCTGCCGCCAAAATTATCGCAACCTTTTCCGACATATTTTATCTTTTTACTTTTTCCTTTTTTACCTATATCTACCCGGCCAGGACTCGAACCTGGAATGGGAGGACCAAAACCTCCTGTGTTACCAATTACACCACCGGGTATAAGTCATTTAAAATTGAAGACTTAAGACTTAATATTGAAGATTGGGATAAAAAAGACAATATAAAACTGTAAATTTTCAATCTTCATTTTTCAATCTTCAATTCTATTGCTTTCACGGTGTCCATTCGAGTTCGGACCGGTTGGGCCCTGTCTGAGGCTTGAGCCAGCTATGCCGTGATACTGCTGGCCCCATATTCCTATTGCTACTCTGCGAAGTAACGCTTCGCTACGTAGCACGAGTTGCTACCCCTTCTGACACGGGCTTGCGAGGTACTATACTAAAGCTTTATCGGCAAAGCAAGATTATTTTCTCGAGGAAAAACGCCATTATCAGTGCTGATAATGAGGATTTTGAATTGAAAAAAGGAACCCCAACAGCAAATACGAACAGGCTGCTCCCACTATATAAAATGGGAACTGCAGCCATACAAAATCCGTCCCGATAAGAGCCGCTCCAATCAATGTTGCCCTGAAGGATTGTAAAATCGGCGGCTTGTAAAGCTGTAGAAACTCAAGGCCGCAGGTCAGAACAAAAACAATCAAAGGTATTCGCAGGACATTTTTTCTACTCGGCAGGATGGCAAACAGACCGACAGATAACACCATTACATACACGATACTTGAAATATAAAATCTTATCCAGCTTTCTGACCAGCCTCGATAGCATCTCCACATCCAAAAGCCCGCTACAGACAAAGCAAATAACAGGATAAGCGAAATTATTCTTACGCGCATCAAACCTGTTTGTTTCTGCAGCATAAAGACTCTTTCGAATATCAGATGGGGCAAAATAGGATTATAAGCCAACTAAAAAAGCTAAACAAGAAAACTTTGGATGTCGGTCCCGAACAAAAAATGGTTGCAAAATCAGCTCTGCTATGATATATAATCTTCTGAATTCTGGTGTCTTATGAATATTAAAAACAGATTCCTGTTTCTGCTGCCATGGATAGCCGTTTTGGCTGTTGGGATTTATCTTATTTCAACTACATATCTGATTACAAAGGACGGCCCCCTTTACATTCAACAGGCACAACAGTTCGCAATAAACCCTGTCGGAGCGGTCAAGGGTAACTATTTCGGATACCCTTTTTTAATCTTTGTTGCCCAAAAGGCAGGTTCGGTTTTTGGCGCAACAGAATCTGTCAATAGCTGGATATTATCCGCCCAATCTGTAACTCTTTTATGTATGTTCGCCGCTTTTGTGCCCCTGTACTTTATAGGTAAAAGCTTTCTTGGCAGCGGTCAGAGTCTTTGTGCCCTGGTAATACTTGCCTTTCTGCCTTATCCTGTAAGGTTTGCAGGCGATGTTCTGCGCGACTGGCCTTATATACTTTTTTTAAGCCTGGGTTTTGGAGCGTTAATCGCCGCGGCCAAAGGCAGAAAATGGTGGCTATACGGAGTTGCGGGCTTTTTGGCAGGTCTTGGTTATTTTATAAAAGTTGAATGCGCTCAGATTGTCATCTATGCTCTTATATGGCTTATACTATGTGTTATTTTTCCGCGATACCAGATGACAAGAAAAAAGGCTCTGCTTTCGGCCTTCCTTTTATTGATTTGTTTTGCAGTAATTGTACTGCCCTACATGCACATCAGGCAGCAGTTTATTCCTGAAAAAATCGAAGAATTAAAGGATGAATCATCGTCAAAAGTTACGCCGGTTATATTTACTGCCAGCCTGACAGCAGGTCCGGCAAAATCCATAATTAAGGTTTTCGAAAGAACCGGCGAGAACCTTTTTTATTATTTTTTTGTATTCTCCCTTATAGGCTTTTATACGCGATTTATAAAGGGTTTTAAAAAAGCGACCGACGTGGAAAAAGTATTTGTAACAAGTTTCATCCTGTTCAATATACTGATGCTTGCGTGGCTTTCCCACAATTTTAATTACTTAAGCAGAAGGCACTGTCTGCCCCTGAGTCTGCTTTTTCTTTTTTACAGTCCCATCGGTCTGAAAATCGTCGGCGAGAAAATAAGTTCGATTTTTAAATTTAAACTGACTTTCTGGTTTTACACGCTTCTGGTGCTGGGGATATTGCTTTGTCTTCCCAAGCTGCTGGAGTCCAAGCGTAAAGATAGGGTGGGCTTTTTAAGTGCTGCACACTGGCTCAGTCAGAATACGGAAATGAAGGATTTGATAGCTGTGCCGGACCCGCGAATAAACTTCTACGCTCAGCGCAAAGGTTTCCTTGCCTGGGAGCAAAAAGATTTAAATGGAGCTGACTTTGCGGTTGCACAAGTCGGTGCGGAAGTTACTGCACCTGACTGGGGAGAGAAAAAAGTTTGGTTCTGGGTTGACCCGAAAAAGAAGGACAGCAAACTGATAATTTACCGTCTGCCGTGAACTACTGTCCTTTTCGAGAGAACATTACCGGTATGGTCATTGCGAGTATATAGAGGTTCAGAAGGAAAGACCGTTTCTGTATATACAGATAGTCGTATCTTGCCTTGTGTTTTGGGTGCAAACCATATAAGCTTCTTATCTGAGCGAAACCCGTAAGTCCCGGCTTTACGGCAAGTCTTATCTGGCGAAGCGGTTTGTGAAGTTTGACAAAATGCGGTCTTTCCGGCCGAGGTCCTACAAGGCTCATGTCCCCCTTAATTACGTTGATAAGCTGCGGCAGTTCGTCGAGTCGTGAATCGCGAAGGAAACGGCCTATTTTCGTAACTCGCGGGTCATTTTCAGCGGCCCAGACCGGGCCTGAATCTTTTTCAGCATCGTCAATCATAGTTTTGAACTTATAAAGCTCAAAAGTGCCGCCGTCTTTTGCAACACGAATCTGTTTGTAAAAAACCGGTCCTGCGGAAGTCAGTTTAATCAATAATGTCGCTATTGCTACCAGCGGCGAAAATAATACCAGAAGTATCACGCTGCCGACAACATCAAGAACTCTTATCAGAAATTCTTCATAGTCGGACGTTCTTCCCATAAAGGTCGCAAGAAACTTAAGTGCGTTTTCCTCCATGACGTTCTCTGAGAGAAGCTCGGCATAAATTGCAGGACCGAAAACAACGCTAACTTTCAATTTCAAAAGCAGATATATCAGCAGGTTAAGCTGCCTGTCGTCGCGAATCCTTTCAAGTATCACAACTTCATCGATATCCTCATGGTGCATCAACTCTTCAATATTATCAATATGTATTTTTTCAAGCAGTCTGTTGTCCTCGAGTACTGCAAACGGCTCATCTTTGCCGATGGTTACAATTCTTTTTTTCAGCCTGCCGCTTTTACGAAGAATCAATGAATTAACCAGAAATATGATAATAATTCCAATTGGAAAAGATATCACAAAAACACTCGAAGGAAAACTTGCCCATCTGGCTCTGAAGACATACACCAGGCCGATACTAAATAGAGTGCCCAGGAAAAAACCGCCGGCAACAGTTTTAAAAAGCTCCCAATACGAGCAAAATCTTTTCCTGAACATCTTTGCTATAAGGAATGACGCCGCATACATACACGTCAGATAAATGTAGTTTTCCCTGTAAGGCGTAAAATTATATTCCGGCACATTAAAGCCATACCGAAGCAGAAATGCCAGCAGGAAAATCCCATTGACAAAAACCGCATCGACAATAAAAATCAGCAACCTTATCAGCATAAAAGAAACCGGAATTTAGCTGCAGTTTTTTGTTTTTAAACCGACATTATAATAATAATCTATCAACAACTTTCCACAAATCCTTCTGTCAAAATATTTTTCAATATCTTTTCGGGCATTTGCGACAAGTTCTGCACGAAGTTGCGGTTTTGTATACAGCAAATTAAATGCGTCTGCAAGGTCATTCGGGTTTTTCGGGTCGGCAAGAAGCCCGTTTTGATTGTGTTTTATCAGAGAATTTATGCCGGGTATATTCGATGCTACAAGAGCCCTTTCTGCTGCTGCTCCTTCAAGTAACGAATAAGGCATTCCTTCGTGCCAGCTCGGCAAGGTAACAACGTCACAGGCAGCATAGTATTGATGTAGTTCGGCCACATAGCCGAGCGGGACGATACCGGCCGGGCATAATCCAGCAGAATTAATGATATCTTTTGAGTCACAGCCTGCTGTCAGCAGAATTTTTTCCGCATTTGGTCGTAATTGACAGAAAATCTGCCATGCCTTCAGCAGAGCATCAAAGCCTTTCCGTCTGAAAGGCCTTCCCACATAAAAAACCACAAAAGCATTTGTGCTGATACTCAACTTTTGACGCTCTCTTATTCGTATCTCATCACTGAATTTTTCAATCCTGAACTCATCAAGGTCAACGCCGCAAACTGAACCGGCCCCCAGGCAGAGCACTTTTTGTTCAGAGACAATTTTGCTTTCAATCATTTTCTCCCTGATTGTCGGTGCAACCGTCAAAACATGCGTTGCGAAAAGACAATTAATAAATTCCAGCAGCCACAATCCCCATCTTTTCGGCCCTTTGTACCCGAGATAAGGCGCACCGTGGTTATGATATATTCTAACCGGCACCTTTGCCAGTAATGCGGAAAACAAGGGTATAAAAGAAGCTCTGCTTTGGTGGCAGTGAACTGCCGAAGGTTTCACAGCCTTCAATCGCCGGGTCAGTTTGAAAATATTCATTATTACCGGCAAAGGATTGGCACTGATATCAAATGCCGCAAACTGTTTCGGACAGGATATTGCTGAGATGAAATCCGCCAGCCAGCTTCGATTCTCAAGCCATAACTGGGCTTCAAAACCGGCAACATTGCAGGCATTGACAAGCGGCTCAACAAAACGTTTGGCACTTACAGGATAATGGATGAAATGAATTATCAACTTCTCGAGCCTCTTAAGATTTTAAACAGCGAAACAATAAACCCGGCAAACAATCGAGGGGATTTCTGAACAAGAGCTTCTCTAAAAAGCTGGCTGGCATTTATAATAAAGCATTCCCGGTCTCCTTTGGCCTGTGCCGAATGTATTCTGTAATCAAGCAGCACATCGGGCAGGTTTGCAAATTTTATGCTTTTATCCCTGCTCAGTCGCAGCCATAAATCAACATCCTGGCAGAATCTGCTTCCCTGATAGCCTCCGACAGCCAGAACCGTTTTTCGCCTGAACATTACCGTCGGATGACAGAAACAGAACCGAAAGGCGATTTTTTTGCGGATTTGGCTATCGCTTTGCGGCATTAAGATAATTCTGCGCTTATTTAAATTCTCTCCGAAAATCTCAAATGCCGAGCCGACTACATGGACATCCGGATTGGCATCAAGAAACGCTGCCTGTCGGGCAAGTCTTTGCGGTCTGGCAATATCGTCGGCATCCATTCGTGCTATATATTCTGCCTCAGTTTGCATCATGCCGAAATTCAGATTGAAGGACAATTGTTCTACAGGGGTTTGAAATGCCTTTATTCTGCTGTCTTTACAGGATTGTATTATCTCCCAGGTTCTGTCTGTTGAGCCGTTTTCGACGATAAAAAATTCAAAATCTTCACAGCTTTGCGCAAGAATACTATCAACTGCCTCTTTTATATATTTTTCGGCATTGTGAGCACATAAAAGCACTGCTATTTTAGCACTCATTTTCTATCCTCCCCAGCAGTTGGGAGTATTTTTTAACAATACTTTCAAGTGAAAACTTATTCTTAATCGTTTCAACTGCTGAGCTTGAAATTGATTCACCAGGACTATTTTTAGCTTTTTCAATGGCTTCAAAAATGCTGCCTGAGTCTGTTCCTTTGGCAAGCCAGCCGTTTACTCCGTCGGTTATTATTTCATTAATTCCCGTTACATCGGTGCCGATGCATATCAGGCCACAGGCCATTGCTTCCAATAAAGCCTTAGGTGTTCCCTCGTAAAGCGAAGGAAGAATATAATACCGATAGCGGCTAATGATATGAGCTAATTCGCTGTTAGGCACAACACCCATAAAATTAACCTGAGCATTTAATTTTTTTGCCCCTTGCTGAAGTTCATCGTAAAGCTCCCCTTCGCCATAAACATCGAGAATAAAACTGGTTTTAGAAATTGCCTTTAAAAGACTGAAGAGATTTTTCTGGCTGGTAAGTCGACCCACAAATATAATTCTATCATTATATTTTTCACAATTTATAGGTTTGAAAACATCTACATCGATATAATTTTCAAAAATGCTGATTTTCTGCAGGGGAATATTACAAGTCAAACAAATGTAGTTTTTATCCTCTTGACTGGCCACAATAGCTGTATCTGCATTTTTATAAGCGACTCGCTCTATAAATCCTGCAACTGCTGTTTTTAAATTTGCCTCTTGTCTTTTTTTGAGAAAAGAACTTAAAACATATCCTGTTCTTATAATAAGCACTTTTTTATACAGCTTTTTTGCAATCACAGCACTCCAACTGCCGCTCATCTGGTTGGTCATCAAGATATCCGCATCCTTTAAAAATTTTTTCACCATTACAGGAAGTATCAGGCTGTAAAGAAATTTTCCACCGGGCATGCTAAACAATGTCGGCATTTGTATTACTTCAATATTCATGTGCAGTTGATGAGTTTGTTTTAATTGCTCTGCGATTTTTTTATCTCTACAGCCGTAAGTAAACCATAATACTTTTGAAAGGACCTTTCTCTGCAAAAGTTTTTCATAAAGCAGTTTCTCTCTGTCAAATAGCCCCTTATCAAGCCATTGTTTGAGAGAGACTCCAAAGGTAAAAAAAAGAGCAAGCTTCATAAACACTGACAGACAGCATAGATTTCGCCGTATCGGACTTCTGTCTGCACAGACTTTATTTGTGCCTGGGCAAGTTCTGATATAAATTCGTCACAGGTGTATTCGATATGGTGAGTCCGGTCAAGACGGTATTCAACTCTGAGATTTTTTTTGTAAACAGCGAGCCAGTCCCGCTCAAGTGTGGGAACCCGAATCAAAAATATTTTTTTATTTTTGTTCTTCCAGTTAACCTGTTGCACCAGTTTTTTTAACAAGCCGACCCTGTTTTCTATATGTTCAAGAAGATTTGACATTACAATACAGTCAACACCCCTTTCGGTCCTGTAGTTGAAAGAATTTGCGTCTGCACAGATATACTCAATATTATCAGCAGCATTATCCCTGCGGGTTTTTTGTATTAAATCAGGATTGATATCGATGCCATAGACAAACGAAGCTTTTTTGGCAATTGCTTTAGCCAACAAACCAGTATTGCATCCCAAATCCAAAACTACCCATTCGGGCTGAATATGTTCGTAGAACCATTTTGCATAGTTGATTATGGAATGTTTCGGATGAGTACCGTTATTAAATACTATCGCAAAACAACTAATCCATCTGTAACAAACAGAATGACAGCGGAGAAGAATTTTTAACAGCATCGAGGCTGTTAATTTGTTAATGATTATTGACTTAAGAATTTTTTTTATCGCCAAAAACACCAATTTACCTGCGGAAAAATCCAAATATTTGTCCAAGGGCGTGCCAGAAATTTATAGTGGACAACAGTCTACAGTATTTAAAAACTCCAAATTTGTGCTCTTTGGCGTTTTGGCAAACTTTTATTATAGCATTGTAATATTCTTGTCCAACCTGCTCAATGGTGGGAACAGCTATTCTGTCTCGATATAGTTCGTAGTTATTCACTATCTTTTCAAGCAAAAGAGGTATCTGTTCTTTTGTCTCAAAAACTTCCCCGCCTTGGCGGATAATTTCCGGATGTCCGCCGCCATTCAGAACCAACGCCGGCAGCCCGCAATGCAGCGCTTCAATGAGCGAATTTGAACATGGGTCATTCTGTGAAGCAGTGATAAAAATATCGCTGTTTTTCAATATTTTTGACAGTTCTGTGCTCTGTAAGGGCTGAAGATGTTTTATATTCTTAAATTCTATCGGCGAATTACCAACAAAGGTCATTTGGTGCTTTTCAAAATCCAGATTATTGTCAAGCCATTGATAAATTTTAAATCCTCTTTTCAAGTTGCTTGACCAGCTCGTGCTGATAATCCTGATTTTTCTGTCTTTTGAAAAAGCAATCTTATCCTTTCGATTAAATATATCAGTATCAGGAGCATTCGTTATCACAAATTCGAGTTCTTTATTTCTCAACCCAAGCCTGTAATTATACTGCCTCGACCACTCAGATTGAAATACAGTTGCATCAGCTAAAAACTGATTGGCTTCATAAACAATCTTATCTCTTTCATCTCTCGGATTACTATAGAGTCTCATTGGTCCGTCAATTCGATGAATAAACTTTTTTTGTGGATATTTCAATTTAGTTTTGGCTACATTCGGAATGCTATGATGGCTATTGAACAGAACAGCATCCGCATTTTGAGGCGATTCAGTGTAAATGCCGAGAGCATTAAAATACTTCCTCAGCGCTCTTAAAAACTGATTACCTCCTCCAAAGGGTTTATCAACAAAATTGAATAATATGCAGATTTTTACAGATTTGGACATATTAAATTACTTTGCCGCCACGATATAAAAACCGGTAGTAATCGCACCATGTACCGAGTTGAAATAATTATCAAGCCTACGGAATATCATAGCTAAAAAAGGCATAAAAAATTTATGAATAATTTTTCTCATAAAAGGTAATTTACCGTCTTTGTCAACCAAAAAAGCGTGTGTCAAGTCATACACAACCGCGAAAAAACCACCCATCGTCCTGATTTGTATCAATTCGAAACCGGTTTTTGTAAACTCAAGTCTAATCTTATCAGGCGTCCACCTTTGAAAATCAAACGGATCGGGGTGTATTTTATATAAAAACGGCATAGAAGCTATTAACCTGCCTTTTTTTCTTAATATCCGAAATGCTTCATTAAGTGTGTCTTCCGGCCTTTCAAGATGTTCCAGCACCTCCGTAATCACTATCACATCAAAGGTTTCATCGTCAACCGGAACTTTATCCGAGGAACATAAATAATCCGGACAGGTTTTTTCATTGATATTCAAGTATTCCCAGCTCTGGACCTTTTCCAATGCCGGACGAAAACCGCCTCTTTTATTGATTTTTGTTCCTCCAATGTCAAGCACCCTGCCATTAAAGTCAGTTTCAGCCAGTAAACGGTCGAGCCAGTATCTTCGAAAAGTTATGAATTTCATACTTCAACAAAACCGGTAAAAAACTTTTTCCAGATTGGAAGATATGCTTTATACGTATTTTCTTTCGCTGTTTTGACAGCGTTGTTTATGATTGTCTGGCGCAGTTGTGTATCCGCCAGAACACGCAAAGCCGAATCCACAAGGGCTTCTGTTTGTTCGACACCAACAATCATACCGTTATATTCATTCCTGACCATATCCATAGCCTGACCGACACGCGTGGTAACAAGGGGTACACCTGAAGCCATAGTTTCCAGCACCGCTTTCGGCCCTCCTTCCTGCCTCGATGTAACAATATATAAATCAAGACAGTGATATAACCGATTAACTTCGTCATAATTCTTCAGATAAATATGCTTATAAGGGACTTTCAAATCTTCCAGACCCTTTTTGACGTATCCTCTTGCAGGGCCTGAAAGAAGCACATAAATTTCAGGAATCGATTCTTTAAGGATGGAAACAACTTTTAAAAAAATGTCCGGTCCCTTTACAAATTTCGGCTGCATACCTTCGCCCCAGCCAACACCGTCTTTCTGAAACGAACCTAAAACGACAGCATTTTGCGGAATATTAAATACGCTTCTTGCCTGATTCTTCGATTCAGCACTCTGAAGGGAAAAACACTCATCCTTAATAGCTATTGGTATCAGAAAAACCCTTTCGGGCTCAATACCGCTATCGAGTATCAGATTCTTCATATAAGAATTGGAAGCCTGTATTCGTGTTATTTTATGATGGAACTTTTTAAGATTATTAAAACAAATATCGAATAATTTATTCCCTGAACCCGGATAGCCGTGATAATAAGGAAATGCTATACGGCACTTCGGCAGCAGATATCTGCGCGGATGCCTTAAAAAGTAAACGGTCGGATAAAAAATTGCCTGTCTGGGAAAACCAATCGGCATCGGCCCTGATATACGCCACTTTATGCCGAGCTGTTGTAATACTTCTTCCATAATGCATCTTATTTCACCGCTCGTTACCCATTCGATTCCCTCGGTAACAAACAAAACATCTTTGTATGGCCTGGCAGAAAAGCTCGCAAAAATATTTTTGATAGTAGTAGGTTTTAAATTTACCAAAGACTGATGTAATCCAAATCGTCTTTTATTTTTTCGCAAAAAATCCTTTTATCTCCTTCGAAACAAGAGACTTGCAACGTTCAAGAAAGTACTCAGGGCTTAACAGAAAAAAAACAAGGCTGATTCCAATAAACTGTACTGTCTGAATTTTGGGTTTATTATGTTTCCATAGGGGTCTCTTTTTACAAAATATCTGCCGTTGAATTTAAAATCCTCATTGCTTATCCACTGATAACCCGGGTTAAGCTCCATAAATTTTTTACATTCTTCCGTGCCGGGATAAATATCGATGCCGATACCCATATAATTCCCTTAAAACCATATAGATGAAACAATCTGCGGCGCTATTGTTTTTTCAGCAAAATAATAACCTCATTATAATTACAGAAACTCCCTGCTTTACTGAAATAAAGCAATTCGCCTGGAAACAGGTTTAAAACATCAGCAAGTTCTATATTGCCAACCGGATCGGATACCGTCGGTGCCAAATCAGAAAAAGCGAATATAAGCAGTGCATTGTTTTTTGCTATTCGTATCCATTCTTTCGCTGTTTTATGCGGGTCCTGCGAATGATCAAACGAGTTTGAATAAATTACACCGAATTTTTCCTCCCAGCTTTTCGGCATTTCATCAAAAGAACCTATCCAAATATCCTCGCGTTTAGCCATAGAGTTGATTTCAACGCCTATTACGCTGTTGTCGTCAATTGCCTCTGCATCCGACCTTCCCAAAAACAAAAGCGGGTCACATACAGAGTGAAAGCCTTTTCTGACAAATTCCGTTTTTGCTATCAACCCGGCAATCAACGGATGGTGTATGCCCAGCCTGAAAAGGTCCACTTCCCTGCCGTTGCGCGTACCCAGGCAAATTAAAGGGGTCTGAAGCGACCCCATCATTTTCAATTTATTATACTTTTTAATCCTAATTACATAATTCAATACATCGTTCATCGAAACTTTACAGTATCCAAACTTCTGTCTGGAACGCTCAATCTGAGTCTCGATATATTTTTCTCTATTTTTGTATAAATCCAAAACTTTCATATTTCCTCAAACACAAGACAGTCTTTGGTTTAAATAATTATATATCCGTTCAGAAGACCTGAAATCTGGATATCCGAGAAATTTCTTAATGTACTCATCCCTGTTTTTGGCATCCAGTTTATAATCATCAAACGACTTCCGGGGGAAATCCTTTACAAAATCATCTATAGATTCATTATAAACCACGCCGTTAAAGCTGTAAAAACTTCCATGTTTCGGTGAAAAATCCAGAATCTGTTCCAAAATCTCATCATCAATTTTTAAATAACGCTGCATAATTTTTTCGGCAGGCCAATTAAGCTCAATCCCCTTAATTTGGTAATCCGGGCAATCTACAAAAGAGGCAAGACTTGCCAGGCCGAAAGGCATAACGACCTGTTCGTAAAAGAATGAAGTGGAGCTGACGCTCAGCAGTAAAATCCTGAATTTTTCGTTTTTCCGGTCCATCAGTCGGCTATAACAACACCTTCTTTTTGGACAGATATTCGATATCGTGGTCAACCATTTCGGCAATCAGCTGCTCAAAAGAAATCGTCGGCTCCCATCCCAGAATCTGCTTTGCCTTTGAATAATCCCCTTCGAGGATATCGACCTCCGCCGGCCTGAAAAATTTCGGGTCAACAACAACATATTTTTCGTAATCCAGACCAGCGTAAGAAAACGCCTTCTGGCAAAATTCTCTGACTGAATGTGTTTTGCCTGTACATATTACATAATCATCGGGCTTTTGGTGCTGAAGCATCATCCACATCGCTCTTACATAATCTTTTGCATGACCCCAGTCTCTCTTTGCCTCGAGATTACCCAGAGCAAGCTTGTCTTTAAGCCCGAGCTTAATCATCGCGACATGCGACGTTACCTTTCGAGTAACGAATTCAAATCCCCTTCTCGGCGATTCATGATTGTATAAAATACCGCTGCAGGCAAAAAGATTATAGGCCTCACGGTAATTCCTTGTAAGGTCAAAACCGGCACTTTTGGAAATGCCATAAACGCTTCTTGGGTGAAAAGGCGTTTTTTCGCTCTGGGGCACTTCATGAACCTTGCCGAACATTTCACTTGACGCAGCAAAATAGAACCTCGCATTCGGCACAACATCGTGAACTGCCGAGAGGATATAATGGCTGCCGCTTATATTCGACTGCAGCGTTGAAAACTCATCCTCGAAACTATAAGAAACAAAGCTCTGTGCAGCAAGGTGATATACCTCATCGGGCCTGATGGAAGAGACAGCCTTATAAACTGACGGATAACTTTCCAGCGAACCGGAAACAAGTTCGATATCGCTCATCAAATGCAGAATTCTGCTCATCCGGTGCTCTGCATCTTCAAGAGCCACTCGCCGCACTAAGCCATAAACCTTATAACCCTTCTCAAGCAGCAATTCTGCCAGATAAGAGCCGTCCTGACCTGTAATCCCTGTTATAAGTGCTTTTTTCATAATTCTTACCTCATGTAAATCATAAAGCCGGTATTTATAGGTTATTTTATCCTGCTTTTTTGAAAATCACCCCGATTTCATTTGAGAACAACGCGCCGGAACGGAACAGCCATTTGAATTTTTCTATTTTTTTAGGAAGTTTATAGAATGTTTTTTCTATTTTCAAGTTCTTCATTTGCCCTGTTATCTGCCTATATTCGCCAAGTGAGCACATATGATGTGTACTTATATTTTTCAAATAAAATTCTTTTCGCAAATAACCACTGAAAATACATTTTTTTATCAGGTTCAGAATACGCGGCAGGTAATGTGAAGGGTCGAAGCAGAAAATAAATCCGCCATCCGCCAGCATATCTCCAAGTTTCTTAAAAAACGCCGTTCTATTTGGTATATGATGAACAGTTGAAAGTAAAACGATAAGGCCGAATTTTTCCGTCAGGTTAATCTCCGTTATTTCTCCTGATATTAAATCATATCTGAAATCCCTTTGCCCTCTTATTTTCTCCAGCCTGGGCGAGAGATAATCCAGAAAAGCCCGGCCTATATCTACAGCGGTATATTCCCTGACATCGCTGTGTTCGCAGATAAGCCTTGTGTGAAATCCCGCTCCGGGTCCGACCTCAAGCACCTTAGCCAGCTTTTTATCGTTAAGCAAATTCAGCAATACCTGTGCGCGAATATCATCTTGTCTCAGCTGGAAAGCATCCCAGTTCTCTCCTCCTGTGCTGCGATTTATTCCATATATCTGCGGATTCGAATAATCCTGTCGATGAGTATTATAATCTTTGTTGGCTTCAATAACCATCTGCTTTTCATTATCGGACAGCATTTTCCAGCCAATATCGTTTCTCAGCAACAGATAAGATAGAAAACCAAATGGATTTTTTAACACATTAGTGCCTGTTGCCGCTTTTTCTAAACAGGAAAAATACGTTTCTGATGCCCAGAAAATCCTGAAAAATGCTTCTTACGATTACACTGCCCCGCCCCATTATCTTGCCTGCCAGCGCGTTATAGGAACGCACAGGAATTTTCATGCTTTCTTCTTCTCGCCCGGCCTCTTTCTGGTAATAATCCTGCCAAAGCTCGTTGAATCTTTTGAAAATGTCTGTAACCGAAGCTCCGAAGGTCTCAAACATCTTTTTGACTGTCTTATAGTCCAGATAGTTAATGGAATCGATAAAATCTGTCGGCCTTGCAAGCAGTCTTAAATAAACTTTGGCAAGTGATTTGGGACATTTGGATGGAAAAACAATTTTATAATGAGGTTCTATAGGTATCCAGTAGTTAGGGGTATGAACAAAACCGACGCCTTCGGGCTTTAACACGCGGACCATTTCTTTTATGGACTGCCGGACATCCTGCACATGCTCAAGAACGGCAACGGTCTGCACATAATCGAATTCATTATCTGTGAACGGCAGTTTTTCCGCCGCTGTGCAATAGAATTTGGCCCGAATACCATATAGTCTTGTTCTAAGCTCAGCCACTTCGAGCACTTCCCGGTCAACGTCACACCCCACGCAATCAGCCCCCAGTTCTGCTCCGGCTGCAATATGCCCGCCCCATCCGCAGCCGATATCGAGCATCTTTTTGTCTTTTAAATCAAGTCCGGATATTTCTTCTATTGCTTTTAGCCACGCCTTGGCTCGTGGAATTTCTTTTTTTCTGTCTTCGACTCTCCTGTTCCAGTCATAAAGTCCCAGGCAGTCTTTGTAGTAATGCCGCAAATGGGTCTCAATCTTCGCGTTGAATTCTTGTTCTAAAGTTTCGGCCTGCTCAGGAGTATTCAACTTGTGACCTTTCTGCATGCATTATCTGCTTTAATGGCGCGATTAATTCCTGCAGCCGCTGCCCGTTGATTATATTGAGGAAATATTCGATGAGTATAAATGCAAAAATTGCCAATGGCAGCATTAAGACGCTTCTGACAAATAAAGCTGTAGAAATGATAATGGCCAGTGGCAGCCAGATTTTTAAAACTATGTCCCATATATGGATATTGCCATACTGTTTTTTGAGAATTATTATTCTTAAAAATCCGACCGGCAAAAACCATGTTATAAATTCCGTGATTGGCAAAGCTGCGGCACCGAGATAAAAAGAGTCGCCGATTTTCAATGGTATCAATAAATAGTAGCAGGCGATAATAACTACCAGAGTCAGGGGTTCAAGAGCCGTAATCAGCCTGTGTTTTTCAAGTGCAAAAATAACATGAGCATAGGGCCGCCAGAACAGCCTCCCCATAACCGACAGAGCGAAAAACTGTAAAATAAAAGCGCTTCTTAGGTTCTCTGCGCCGAAAAATAATTGAACAATCGGTCTGCCGGCAAAAATTATGATTATCACAAAAATGGCGCCGGCAAAATTAAGCGTTTCCACAAGACTCTTGAATTGTTTGCGGAAAAAAGACTGGTCCTTGGTGATTCTGTGTACTATCTCCGTAAACATAGTACTGGTCACCGGCTTTATAAACCTGTCAACTCCCGCGTAACATCGCTGAGCTATTTGATAAAATCCCACTTCGCCTGTCCCGAGCAGATTTCCGAGTACAAGTTTGTCAAAGTGGCTTAACAGCCTTTCACAAATGTTTGAAAAGCCAATCGGCAAAGAATAACTTATGTATTTTTTAAAATAACTGGCTTGCGGCACGGAAAATCTGAATAAACTTTTCTTCCCAAAATAGAAAAATCCCCCGATTACGGTAACTAACGGCACAATGGCTTTACTGTATCCAAGCATATAGACATTCGGTTTAAAAAGACATATGCCTACAGTATAAATAAAAAGTATACAGGCTGAAGCAATTTCGACCACGGACAGATAGAAAAAATCCCTTTTCCCAACCATGGTAGCAGTAAAAAAATTGGCAAACAATTCAAGGAAGATGGCAACAAAGCCAATTTTTAAAAGGATGCTATTCGCTGAATCATACCTGAATTTAAGCAGATAAACGGCTGTAAATATCAGCACATAAATAAATATCAATATGATTTTCAATGTAAGAAAAGCAAAGATATCTTTTAAATCGTTCTCAGCGGCAAGAAACTTATTATATGCAGTTGATAAGCCAAGGTCTGAAAGACTGCTCAGCACACCTGCAAGGCTGTAATAGTAAACCACTTTGCCCCATGTTTGGGAACCGAACACTTTTACAATAAGAATAATCGGGATAAAATTGATTGCTGCGACAGCAAAATTTGCGGCAACTCTGATATATATATTTCGTACCAGCATGTAACAAAATCACAAATATCAAGACAGATTTAAAGGTCGCGTCGGAGCTGTAGGAAAAAACTTGCTGTTCTCCCAGAAATACTCGTCATCTTTGTGTTTGATATTAAGATTGGGAGAGGCCCCGAATACCAGTGAATTACCCGGAACGTCCTGGTCCTTGATATAAGTATTGGCGGATATTAAGCAGTTTTTCCCAATATGGGATTTCCCGATAATAGTGGCTCCTGCAAGCAGCATCACATGTTCATCGAAAGTCGGATAAATGCCGTGATTATTCCCTACCGTGCAATTTTGTGAAAAGTAGAAAAAATTGGAAAACTTGGCTCTGCCTATAACACTGCCCAAAGGATGTCCCATCGTAAATATGGCCGGCAGGCTTACTTCATGATAAAGGTCTGCGCTGTGCAATGCCTTATTTAGATAATATACCTTGTCCGCTAAAAGTTTATTGTTTCTCTCGACCGACAGTATATTGGAAAGATAATATAGAAAAATCGCGTATTGGTCCGTTTGAAAAGGACTGAAAGATATGGTGTTTTCTTTCCAGTAATATTTATTTTTAACAAAACTAAAGCAGTATTCTACTTTCTTAAGGGCCCCGGATATGCAATCTGCTATTTCCTTTGTTTCCTTGTCGTCAATGCCGAAAAAACTGTTCAATTGCCTGGTTATAAGTTCTACTAATTTTTCGTTTGAAAGTAGAAGAAACATAATAAAAACTCCTGTAAATCTAAAGACTAAAAAATTATTACTAAACTCAAACTTTTGAACTGCCAACTCGCTTTAGAAGGTCCTCATATATCCTTTTGCCGGCATTATAGTCATCGAACCCAAGAAATTTTTTGACAAACTTCGCTCTTTCTACCGGTTTCATCGCATAGTTGTCGAAACTTTCGTCGCCAAAATTAGTGGCAAAATTGTCAACGGATTCATTATAAACAACTCCGTCAAAATTATAATAACTCCCCGGCTTCGGCGAAAACTCTTCTAAAAAAAAACGTTCCGCAATACAAGTCCAATCTTCTCTCCGTGTCGGCCCCAAACAAATTGAAGGCACATTCGCGACAGCGCATTCCTTTATCGCATCGCTGTAGAAATGAATACACAAATCGGCGACAAAAAACAGTTCCATAATAGTGTAAGGATAGAAACTATCATCAAAAATAACCTTATCGGCAGCTTTTGCAAGGTATCGCGGCACTTTGTTTTTCAAGCGTCCCTTGACAATGAAAAATGCGTTATTTTTGTCGGCAAATTTTCGTATGGCCTTTGTAACCTTTTTGTCATCGGCCATAGTGAAAACGTCCTGCCATTTCGACCACTGGCGCATAATAGCAATCCTCAAAAGTTTTAAAAGTCTGCTCTGAGGTTTATAAATTATATGACTCCAGATACAAAACGGTACACGCCAGGGAAAGGGCAACAAAATAACTATTCGGCGGTCAAGCGGTAGCCCGTACTTTTTGCATATCTGCTCACGGTTAAATTTTTTAAGCTGGTCTGCCTCTGCAAAACCGCAAGCTATTGCTTTAGTTTCTATTTGTTCGAAAATATTCTGCTCTTCTTCGTTAGAGACTACTTTGAAATTCAACAACCATTTTTTCCACCATGTTCTCCAATTATCGTTAAAGATGAACACCACATCCGCAGCAGCAATATTTTTACTAAACATTATATCTCCGCCGGACTGTATATCCGCAAAAAGAACATTTGCTTTCTTCGAGACGATTGCCTTTGCTTCCTTGGCAATTGAATCAAACGCAATAAAGAAAACCACCTGAACCTGATTTGCTCTTATAACTTCCGCAAATTCTTCTATGGTATGGAAAACTTTTATTTCATCATTTTCAAATATCTCCCGGATACGCTGCGGATAAGGATATTGATAAGCTTTATAGCCATATGCGGCTGCACTTTGTCTATGGTCACAAAAAAAAATGACCTTATCACCTCTTTCCCGAAAATAATCAATAATCGGACCAAAGTGCCCAAGATAAGTTAACCGCCCAATATAAAACCCTATATTCATTCCAACTCAGATTCTGAGTATCAGCCTTTGATTAGTCTCAACATTTCCTTGTTTTCGCCGGCCTTCTTTGCCCAACCCACAACTACTCTTAGTCATTTGAGCCTTCGTCTTTTTTGATGTAGCACCTGAACCCAACAGCGCCTTGAAGATTGAGTACCCACCTTTCTTTTCCTCCATCATTTTCTGCGGTAAATCCAAGCTTTTTAAACAATTCATTAACATAATTGTTTTTGGCTGTGGGTACGAACTCGCCATAAATTGCAAAGCAATTCCATTCTTTGGCATACATAATGAGTTGATTAAAAATAAACTGTTCGAACATTCGGGAAAACACCCGACAACTCATAACCCAGTTATCTATTTCCAGTTTATTCTCCTTGATGCACCCTATCACCACAGAAACAAGCCCATAGTCAACAAATCTATCTTTAAGCCAACATGATAAACAAAATTTGTCTTTTCCCTCTATGAATTCTAAGAGAACGTCGTCGTATCTACGGGAAGTCAGGTTAAATTGATTTGTTTTCTTAAACATCTGTTTTATTCGAGGTACATCGTGTAAAGTTGCAGGACAAACCCGGCCGACCATATTAAGGCTGCTGAGAAATTCCTCCAGACTGGAAAAAGATCGCTGCATTTCTTTTATCTTAACTTGACTCACGTATGAATCCGTTCGCTTAAGGTCTTCGCTGGTAATATCAAGTTGGTCAAATAAATGCAGCATATCTATCTTGCGGATGAAATAAGCGGGGTCTCCGCCCATTTCTATCACCTCTACTTCCGGGGTTATCTCTCTTACTTCCGCACATTCAACAGGGTTGTCATCAATAAAAACCAATGCGTCCATACCAATGTTAAGCTCTTTTGCAATTTTACTGAGATTTAAAGACTTGCTTTCCCAATTGCAATAAAAAGAAGCAAAATCATCCAGTTCTAAAGGCATCTCAGGGTGCTTTGTGAAAACTTCTTTTGCTAATATCGGGTCATTCTTGCTGCAAACAGCCAAAATAACACCTCTGCTTTTTAATCTCTTTAAATATAAGCAAAAAGCCTTATAGGCTTCGCCTTGCGGAGATATATTGCCGATATGTATTCCGTCTATCCCATCATCTCCGAGAAGCCCCCCCCAAAGAGTGTTGTCCAAATCTGTGACAAGACATTTTTTGGTCTTACCAATAATAGCCCTCCATAAGCCTACAAATAATCGCCCATATTCAAACGTCAGTTTTGGATCGTAACCATATTTGCCATAACAATACCATCTTGGTTCAAACCAGTTGTATATTCCTATTCTGATTGACAAGCCGTAAACATCCAACAAATGCATTTCTCTGCCATCGAGCTCCCAGAGTCGCTCATTGATTCGCTGTTTAAAACGTGACGGGGACCAAGAATACTTATACTCTAATCGCCCCAGCATTTTTTCTTCGAAAGGCTCGAAAGTATGCTGTATAATGATTGCATTGGTCTGTTTTTTTACCATTGACCACAGATTGCGATATTCTTCCACAAAGGCGTTTACCGCCGCATTAATTTGCTCATCCGCAGAGCCTGGTGCAGGAAAATTATTTATGTTTATAGAACCTACAGCGAAAAGAACAAAATCGGGCTTAAAAACATAAAGACCGCTCTCAGGATTAAGCACCTCCGTTTTATATGAATTATACTCCGATTCATAAACGTCAACCAGACACCATTCAGCAAGCAAGAATATCCGAAGGGCTACAGCAATAGGTTGAGTTGTATAACCGCCTAATATCGCAAGTTTCAAGGGCCTACCGCCTAAATAACTTAGCAACAAACTTCTATACTCATCTATCAACTGACTAATCCTCTGATAATCAAGCGGTTTTAGCGGTGAAGCTACAAGAGTTTTGATGTCTATCATAGCCGAGGCAACATTGCTATCGATAAACTTGTTCCGGATCGATTGTATAATCTGTGACGTCTGTATCTCCATGGACTTATTTTTTTCTGACAAGATATCCAGCGATGGTAGGCCTGACTTCTATGGGTTTTTCCGGATAATTAGATTCGATTTGAATATCACAAACATCCCACCCGGCTGCTTCAATTTGGTCCTGAACCTCTTTGGGATTACGATAAAGATATATATGGTCGGTATGTGCAGCATTTATTGCGGCAGTAATATATCCCCACCCGCCGGTTCTGGTTGCTTTATAAAGTCCCACTATAAAAGTTTGCGGGTCTTCAAGATGTTCCAGAACTTCCTGGCTTATAATAAAATCTGCTTCTTCCTCAATTGGAGTTGTAAGAATATCCTGTTTTTTGACTTTATACCGATTGTTAAAGCCATGGGATTGAACAACCCTTAGAGTAAATTCCAGGGCGTAGTCGCTAATGTCATAACCAATGCCATGCACCTTAGGCATTGCACAAAGAGACCATTGTGAATACATGCCACATCCCACACCTACCTCGTAAAACAAGGAGATATCATCTTTAATTCTCGGTATCAGATTTTGAATAAAATGGCGTAACATCTTCTGATGATGCGGCCAGATATAATGAGATAAATACTGCCCAGGAAGATAACGTTTCTTCATATAGTCAGGAGAATGATAACATTCTCTTACCACAGCATCATAATCAGAAGCTTTGTAGCAATTGTTTTTTTCAAAAAAAACTTGCGCCCGCAAAGCTTCGGTGCAGAATTCAGCATAGCCGCTAACTGCTTCTTTCCATCTCTCATTATACTCGCATCCAAAAACGCAAGATATATTATAAGATATCTCTTCTTCCCAGTTCTTCCCGAACTCGTTTAAACTCTTTAACCATAGTGCTGCATAGGTCGGGTATCTTTCCCCCATAACCTGATAAAGCTTTTTAAATACAGACTTTTCCATCCGGCTTCTCGTAGAAAACAGAAAAACGTATAAACGGTATTATGCTAATACGTGTTTAGCCTTTTAAAACTGCGTTTTTGAGCCAAAAATAATGAAAACTAAATATAAAAGCACGCAAAAAAACAATCTGAAACACAACTAATTTTGATTTTTGACCCAAAAATCAATACTTTCAGGTTAAACACGTACTCTTATGCTATTTATACTGCAAACGACTTTTCCCTGACAATACTTCTTACCTTTGCGGTAGCTAAAAGAAAACCTTTACTGCTCGAAACTGTAACTTTTACTAAAACCTGTTTAACACTACTTGAAATACTGGCTACCTTTCCTTCAATCTGGATGGTATCCGGAGGTATCAGAGGTTTTCTGAATTCTATCTCCATGCTCATAATAATACCATAGCGCCCTGGTAATCGAGTGCCAATAAAACCAGAAATAAATGCCCCAATTAACATACCATGAGCAATACGGTCGGCAAAACCGCTTTCTTTCGCGAAAAGATTGTCCATATGTACCGGAGAATAGTCGCCAGACAATTTCGCAAACTGGTCAATATCATTGGTGGTAACATCAACGCTAATTTTATCTGTCTGCCCTACTGCAATATCAGACAGGGTAAACTCACGTATATCTGCACTCATATGTTTCTCCAACGGTGCAGAAGAAACCCGCTCCAGTTCATCTTTTCCACATCTTTGGAATCGAGTTTCTCCGGCGGACCTTCAAATGGTATAACGCCATCCTTCCAGACAGGAAGATGTTTAAGGAACGCATAAACATCCTCCGAAAGCAGTCCGTATCCGACCTTGAGCTGATCCTTGAATCTGTTTGAATACAATATGCCGTTTCCAACCGGACAAGACCGCAAAAATCCCTGCCTGTCAAGCTCTTCCACAAATCTTTTATAATCATTTACAATTTCAAAATCAACGTATCGGACATTGATGGTAAAAACCTTATTACAACGATTCTTGTTTTTATATACCTCAGCCCTTACTATCTTATTATAATAGTAAGGCACACCATATGAGCACTCTATATAATGAGCCCCTGTAACAATATGCCCCTTTTCATATTTAAAACCGAGACATATTGAATGACCATCATGCTTAAACAAATTATCATAAGCACTCCCTGCGCCAAACGCATTAACACTGACATCGCCGCATATTTCATTAGCATGATAACCGATAGCCGTTAAGGAAAAAACCGGATGAAAGCTGCGCACAGCTCCTGGATACGTCCTTATGAACTCAGAAAACACACCGCACAAAGTCGGCGTCTCTTCATGACTATAGGGAATCCCAAAGGTACTGACCTGCTGAGAATATGTCGGTACAACCAAAGTCCCCTTTTTACCGATAATGTCAAATATGGCTTCCAGATAAGCATTGTTCAGGGCTTCCTTTGTGGTGCAATCCTGCATCTTTCCAAGAGTGTGCAAACGCAAAAAGAAAAATACCAAATCGCCTTTCTTGACTCCGACAGTTTCTAATGCATTCCTTATATCTTGTACACTGTAAGTCTTCATCTGACACCCTTTTCCTGCAGCAAATTCAACATATCCCCTACGCAGGTCAAATTGCCGATTTCCTCAGTGGTAAACTTAAGATCATATTTCTCCTCAAAGGCTATAATCAGATTTATTTGTGCAATAGAATCCCAGTTTTTTATGTGCGATGCATTAGTTTTTTCAGTGATAACTAAGTCTGCATCATCAAATACTTCTCTGAATATTTCAGTCACTTTTTCCATTAACGTCATCGTGCAATCCTTTTCTATAGTTCAGTTATATTTTCCCAAACCTTATTAAAAGCTCGGACAACATCGTCCAAATCTTCTTTTTTCATAAATGAATGCATCAGTTCATGAGTAAACAGCTCTTTCTCATACATTCTTTCGGCCACAGGACAAATACCTTTCCGATATTCAACCGTACCTCCATACAAGGAAGATTTAAAAGGAAATCCCTTACTTCCATAACAAATTTTGTTTTGGAAAAGCGGCTGCAGATAAACAGGCTTTACATATCCACAGCTCACTCTGACGCCTTCGTTTTCACGTAACTCTGTCGGCGACAACTCCGCTTTGACCGCTTTAATAAAAATCTCTCTTGATACATTCGCCTGCTGCTGGCGATATTTAAAGGGATGTAAATAATAAGCATGCTCAGCATCTTTCCGTGTTACAGAAGCACTGATTGCCGGTATCCCAGCCAACTGCTTTTCAAGGTACTTACAATTATTTTGTCTGCCAATAAGTAATTTTTTTAACTTCTTCAACTGGCACCTTGCAATTGCAGCTTGAATTTCTGTCATACGAAAATTAAAACCTAATAAATTAACCAAATCACGAACGCCTTCCTCTTCCACAACAGACTCTGCATGGTTTCTAATCAATCTTACCTTTTCGGCAAGTGTATCATTGTTAGTAACCACTACTCCCCCTTCTCCACAATGTATGTGCTTATGGTAGTTTAGCGAATAAACACCAATGTCGCCTAACGTGCCGGCATACTGCCCTTTATAAACCGCCCCCGGTGCCTGTGCCGCATCTTCAATAATATACAGGTCGTGTTTCTTTGCTATAGCATTAATTTTCCCGGCGTCGTATGGCTGACCAAAAATATCTACTACAATTATCCCGCGGGTCAGGGATGTTATCCTGTCTTCAATAGATTCCGGGTTAAGACAAAAACAATCTTCTTCAATATCAGCAAAAACAGGTATGGCGTTATATATTAACGGTGCAACCGCCGATGCAGACATCGTATATGGGGAAACGATAATTTCTTCTCCCGGCTCGGTCCCTATTGCACCTACTGCACAATAAAGCCCGGAAGTACACGAATTAACCGCGATAGCGTGTCTGACATGAAAATATTCCGCCCATTCTTCTTCCAGAGCGCGTACCTGCGGTCCCCCATAAAAATTGTCGTGCCAGCAGCCTAAATACCGCGAAAGTATTCCTGAATCAAGCACCCTGGCAACCGCCTTCTTTTCCTCATCCCCAATAGTACGATACGCCGGAAACGGTTTATTCCTTACAGGAACACCCCCGTTAATCGCTAACTTCATAACAGCCCTGCCTTTTTACAAACATCATATATGACTTCGGCAACTTCCCAGTCTTCAGGAGTATCTATGTCCTGGACAAGAAACCTCGGAATAATGACGGGTATTGCATTCGTATCAAATAATTTTTTCTTTTTCAGAAATGTTTCACTCTCAAACCAATAAAACTGACCTGCATCATGATATGCTGTCGGCAAATCCTGGGACCGTTTCATCTCATTTTCAGGCCACAAGAATTCCAAACGGCCGTCCTGCGTAAACTTTAATCCCCTAAAAACACAAAAATCAAAAGTGGTAATGGAAAATGCCAGCGTCGCTTTCTTGTCGATTAAGGTAGAAAAACCTTCTTTGATATTCTGAAAACGGATAAAAGGTGCCGTTGGGTAAATACAACAAAAATATTTTACCCTTGGGCCGTTTGCATTTAGCCAGTTTACAGCATGCTCGAGAACCGGAGCCGTAGGTGTATAGTCATCCGCAAGATTTGCCGGCCGTAAAAATGGAACATCAGCTCCTGATTTGGCGGCCACATCAGCGATAATCTCTGAATCTGTCGACACAATGATACGGTCAAAAACGCCGCTCTTCCTGGCAGCATCTATTGAATACGTAATTATTGGCTTGCCCGCAAAACTCTTTATGTTTTTATTCGGGATTCGTTTACTGCCGCCACGTGCGGGAATGATTGCAACGTTCATAATGCTCGTCTCTTAATTCTCTTGTTATTTAGATAATCTATAATAATCTTCCCTGCCCTGTACGGCGCCTGTATATGCAATTCGATATCCTTCCTGAAGCTGTCGAATTTACTTGATTTATCAATCTTACACACCCAGGCAGTCATTACTATATCCCATTCAGAAGCTTTAGTAACACAAAATATCCCATTTCTTTTTCGGAAAATATCTAACTGCGGCCTGCATAATCCCGGTTGCAGACTAATAACCGGCTTGTTCATAAGCCATGCCTCATAAAGAAGAATTGACACCATACCTGCTACACCGTCAGCCATAAAAATTGCCTGCCGGCCGTTTTTCACTTTAAAGATTCCTCCTTCCAAAACCCCTCGGGACTGCTCCCATACTTTGTGCAAACCATCAACGTCTTGCCGCGGATGGGGAACTAACCACAACTGATATTTATCTGCAAAAGGCTGAAATCTGGCACATAACTCTTTAAGCACTGTCTTTTCAGTATAGCCGCGGTACTGTGTATTCTCTGGTCCTGAACCCTGATCATCTGAGACAGGCTCCGAGATAAAGACGACTAACTTTTTGGTTATATCCAAACCGGCAGATTCAAAATACTTTGCCCTATCTTGTTTTTTCCAACTTTGATAATCGTCAGCTAATGAGCCCAGTGCAGGCTGGCCGACCACTCTCAAGACCGATTCAGGCACACCTTCTCTGATTGCTTCCGCCTTGGCCAAATCGTCCATAACCATATAAACAGTGGGTATAAACGCCGGTTCTCCGTCAATTCCGAGCCTGTATATGTAATTCATCCAGTTGTCAAGCAGGCAAAGTACCGGCACTCCCTGGCGAGCCGCTGTTCTGGCAAGTTTTAGAGGAAAAGTATCTTTTACACTCGTGGTAAATACAACTTCTTTAAAGCAATCATCTTTAAAAAATCTTTCCAAAGAGCCACTCCCTTCTAAAACTGCTGGAACTCTTTTCCATGTCTTGGGAGCTTTACTTGCTAAAAAACCATGTTCAACAATAGCAAACGGTTCATTGCAATCAGAAAGATATTTCAGAACAGGAATAATTGCCATTGCTCCGCCTATATCCCCACTTGCCGCAAGAATGCTCATTCAAATAGACTCCACCGCTTGTCTGACATAATCTATAACAACCAGCGTATTGCGCGATGTCCTTAAGCTGCTTCGAGGCTCTTTTCTTTGCCGCGAAGAAATAATAAGATCATCTAAGGCTCCGGTCATTACTCTGTTTAAACCGCCACGACCTAAAATACCCGATTTCTGTACTTTTAATCGATAAAACCCCCGAAAAAGCTCATGTTCTACTTTAGTTTCCAATCGAGTCTCCATACCACCGTACAATACTGAGGCTCTGCCTTTTTCACATGTTAAGCTAATATCAATACAATGGTAAGGCAGCGAAATACCTGCCACAAAGATTTTTAATCCATTTGGAGCCATAAGACTAAATGAATAATTTTCACCATTATCGGATGGCAAAACGTTTCCCAATGACAATTTAGTATTGTCTCCTAAAATGTAAAACAACACATCAATAATATGTGAGCCGTTTAACAACAGGCCTCTGGAATAAGTAATATGAATGAACATAGTTTTACCAAGAAGCCTATTCATATATAAATCCTTTAAGCGATTATAGCACCTGCAGTATCGCCGCTGGTAATTAACAAGTATGGTACTTGCACTTCCTTTTTGTTTTTCAATCAATGCATCAAGGTCGCCTAACTCTGTTACCGGCGGCTTTTCCAGCCATATCATTGGTATTTGAGCTTCAATACACTGACAGGCATGTTTATAATGCATTTGCGATGGAGAGCATATACTGACGATATCAGGAGTTGTTCGTTTAAGAAGCTCCTCAATATTGTCAAATACCGCCACCCCGTACTGCCGCGCGAAATAAATACGGTCCTGTTCTTCAGGGGAACACCCGCCAACGAGAGTTGTCTGTTTATGTACCTTATATACACCAGCGTGAGTCTGTGGGCCTGTTCTGTTATCTAAAATATTATGGTCATATTTCCAGGCTACATTACCAAGACCTACAATAGCCGCTCTGTAGTGTTTCATAAAAATACTATCATTGAGAACTATTAAATTCATTAACCAATAATGATAAAATCAGCGAATCGCACCACTGCCCGTCATAAAAGTAATTCTGACGCAGCACTCCGTCACGATGAAAGCCCAGCTTGCCAAAAAATGCCTTCTTCTTCTCATCAATGGAATAAATTTCCGTCCAGACTTTATTAAGGCCGAGCTCATGATAGCCGTATTTCAACAAAATTTTAGCTGCGTCTTCGGCATAGCCTTCTTCGTCGATGTAGAAATTATTCCAGCCGATATATATCGAAAGGTCAGCGTGGCGATGAACCCAGTTTATATAAACAAATCCGCAGCAGCCTAAAAGCAGGTTATCAGACAGACGTCTGATTGAAAACATCATTATAGCAGGGTCATTAAGTACTTTTTTCTCAAACCATTGCTCTTGTATATCTGAATTCAGTTCACGATACTCCCTGAAGTACTTCCGAAATTCCGGCTTGTTTCTCCAGTCCATAAGTTGCTTTAAATCCGTTCGTTCTATCGCGGTTAAACCTGTAAGTAATCCTTTCAACATTATTTAACATCCTCCAAACGTATATGTGCCCCTGCAATAACATCTCTTACCAGCTCCTTTCCAACAACATCGTTTATTCTGTATGGTGCAAGACCGTCGGACGGAACAGGCCGCAGCGGAAACAAATCATCCAGCCGCAGTATATGTCCCTTTCTAAGGTCTTTCGTAAATCGCAGTGCCCTCTTCTGGACAACAGCCGAATCCATTTCATTTTCCTCTATTCTTTTAACGCCGTCCCCCATCGCAGATTCCAGCTCCCGGCCTGCCTCTACCATTTCCTTCCAGGTTTTCAGGTCCATTGAAAAGCGATGGTCTGGCCCTGTTCTGTTTGTATCATCCGTAAAATGCTTTTCTATCACTCGTGCGCCCAGCGCAATAGCACCCAACACGGCGCTGTGTCCCGGCGTATGGTCGCTTAAACCCAAAATAATATCGCCGAACATTTTCCTGTATGTATTCAATACCCTGATATTGATATACTTAAAATTTTCCCGGCTGCCTGTGTAATTCGTATTGCATTGCATTAGCACTATCCGGCTGTTTTCTTCTAAAATAATTTCAACCGCACGCAATACTTCTTCTTTGGTTGCCGCTCCGGTTGCAAGAATAACGGGTTTGTCTTGTTTTGATATATAACGTATAATTTCAGGCCACGTAATTTCACCTGAACCTATTTTGTAGGCAGCAACATACGGCCTGACCGCTTCAACCAATTCCATTGAATAGGGTGAGGTCATAAAAGCTATCCCTGCTTTTTTACAGGTTTCGCATAATTCACTTGTCCAGTCTTTGTTTATCGAAGCTTCTTTATACACTTCAAAAACAGGTTTTTGCCACGCCGCCTGATGAGAAAACTGTTTTCCTAACAACCTGAAACCGTATTCACTTACAATCGTCTCTGCAGAAAAATGTTGAAACTTTGCCGCATCAGCTCCTGCTTCTGCAGCAAGACAAATCAATTCCTTGGCTCTTTTCAGACTCCCATCATGATTTGAAGCGATATCAACGATAAAATAAGTTGGATGGTTATTCCCTATCAGCTTTCCGTTAATATTTATCTCTTGTACCGGCCGATTCTTCATGATTCTACTTTCAATCGTCTTATCTCGTCCTTAAGTAAAGGAAGTTTTATATTAAACGTTTTTTCAAAAAAGCTGCAATCCATCCGCATATCTTTTGGACGGCGAGCCCCAAGTTTCTGTTCTGCAGCCAAAGTATCCTGCACACAGTCGGTGCTGAGAGAAAAAAATCTCGCCAGTTCTATGCCGAAATCTCTCTTGCTCATTCCGTCTCTGCTGCCAAGGTTAAAAACGCCCGGCATCGGATTTCCAACTATCTTCGCCATTATTTCCACCAGCGTATCCAGCGATAACGGACTGAAAAACACGTCCGTAAACAATTTTATTGGAACCTGTTTTTGAAAACTTTCTATAAGCCGGTCGCTGAAACTTTTTCTGTGAGGGACAGAACTCTTCCCGAAAAAATTCGTTCGCAGTATTGTACTTTCCACTTGTTGGACAACCTTTTCGGCACAATATTTCGAAAACCCGTAAACATTAACCGGCATAACATCTTGTTCGGAATGAGGGCCGGGGCCGTCATAAAGCTGGTCAGTCGAAATATGCATGATCTTAACGCCTGGATGCTGCTTAATCCATCCCACGATGTTCTCTGCGGTTTTTACATTTAAAAGATATGCATCCTGTAGTTGCTGCTCACATTTATCAACATCAGTCAATCCTACAAGATTAACAATTAGTTGCGGCTGGACGGTGTTTAGTAACTGCTCTGTGGCCTCTTGACATCTTAAATCGCAGTTAACATCTGTCTTTATACTATTACCCTGCCCGACAACATTGAATCCCTGTTGTTTTAAAAAAGGATACAGCCTCGAACCCAACAACCCGGTTGCACCTGTCAAAAAAATCTTTTTGGAGAATTTCATTACTTGTTTTAGTTGTACGTTTCTGTTGCGTTGCTGTTACGAAATTCTTGATTCATTACTGAATGGCTGAAACCAATTTACTCAATTTCCTGCAGCTCCCTCATCATTTCATGAAGGTCTTCCTGGCTTAGCCACATATCGTTTACATTGCTCCGGAAAACAAAATCTTCCGGCACCAAAGGACAGCTCCTGTAGGCTTCAAGCGTTTCTTTGCAAATAAAAAACTGAGGCATAATCACGTAAATGCCGTCGAAGACCCGCGTATTTCTCGCCTCATCGCAGGAAACAAGAACCTCATGAAGTTTTTCTCCCGGTCGGATACCGATAAATTTGAACCTGCATTTTGGCTCTATCGCTCTTGCAAGGTCGGTTATTCTCATTGAGGGAATCCTTGGTACAAAAGTCTCACCGCCCTGACAGCACTCAAGAGCCTTTAAAACAAGGTCAACCCCCTCGTCGAGAGTAATCCAGAACCTTGTCATCCTTTCATCGGTAATTGGGAATTCCTTCTGCCCTTTATTTTTCAATTCCATAAAAAACGGAACCACACTCCCGCGGGAACCGACAACATTGCCGTATCTGACCACGGAAAATTTTACCCTCCCGCCGGCATAAGCATTGGCAGCTATAAATATCTTCTCTGCAACCAGCTTGCTGGCACCATAGAGATTTATCGGGTTGACTGCTTTGTCTGTCGATATGGCAATTACCTTCTTGACATGACTGTCGATAGCGGCATCAACGATATTATCTGCCCCTATTACATTTGTTTTTACGGCTTCGGTTGGGTTGTATTCCAGCGCCGGCACCTGTTTTAAGGCGGCGGCATGAACGATATAATCCACTCCTTCAAAGGCCCGGTAAAGTCTGTCTTTATCTCTTATATCGCCCAGGAAAAACCTCAGTATGTCGGCAAATTTCGACATCTTCTGTTTCATAATATATTGTTTGTATTCATCACGGGAGTAGATGATGACCTTTCGCGGTTTAAACTCGGTCAAAATCCTCCATATGAAGCGGTTCCCGAAAGAGCCTGTCCCTCCTGTTACCAGGATTGTCTTGTCATTAAGCATTTTGTCCTTCCTTCTATATTCTATGTTCTATATTTTGTATTTTTTCTGCTCAGACTCCGTCCCCGTCGGTTGTACAGAACACCGCAATAAAAAAACGCTCCTTAGCATACATGCCTGTAAATCAAAAGTAGCCTAACGGCTGATTTGGGAAATAATACCGCCCCTAAACCCCTTTAGCAAGAGTTTTTATAGTTGCACAAGGCCCGATAAAATCTGCAGTTTCAATACTGTCGCAAACAAAAACAGCCTTTATCCGCCTCAGGCAGATTTAATTGACTTATGACTGCAATGGACATAAAATCCTGTTAAATCCGATTCTTTAAAGGAGAAAAGTTGTGAACATTAAAGGTGTCGTTCTTGCCGGCGGAACGGGCTCTCGTCTGATGCCTCTTACGAAGGTTACGAACAAGCATCTGTTGGCTGTCGGAAGAAAACCAATGATTTATTACCCCGTTGAAAAACTCATTTCAGCAGGTATCAAAGAAATACTGATAGTGACCGGCGTAGAGCACATGGGCGACGTGGTAAATCTTCTCGGTTCGGGCAGCTCTTTTGGTTGTCGCTTTACTTATAAAGTTCAGGACAAGGCCGGTGGCATTGCCCAGGCCCTTTCTCTTGCGGAAGGTTTCGCCAACGACAGCGGTCTTGTCGCCATTCTCGGCGATAACATCTTCAAAGCCTCGTTAAAACCATATCTTCAAAAATTCTCCTCTCAGAAAAAGGGGGCAAGAGTGCTGCTCAAAAAAGTCCCCAATCCTAATCGTTTTGGCGTCGCTGAAATCTCCAGAGGCAGAGTAACCAGAATCACGGAAAAACCCGGAAAACCAAAAACAAACTACGCTGTTACGGGAATCTACTTTTACGACAATTCCGTTTTTGACATAATCAGAACATTAAAACCCTCTGCTCGCGGCGAGCTCGAAATCACGGATGTGAATAATACATATATTGCCCGTAATCAGCTTCAATATGATATTCTGGTCGGCTGGTGGACCGATGCCGGCATATTCGAATCGCTCGGCAGGGCAAATGAATTGGTTATTAAGGAACCGCCGCAATGACAAAAAAAATCGCAGAACTCAAAAAAGTATTTTCGGATGGCTCAATTATAGTTACAGGCTCGGCCGGCCTGATTGAAGGCGTCAAGATATGTCCTGCAAAAGTCTTTCCTGATGAACGAGGAAGGCTTGGCGAGATTTTACGAGCCGACGACCAGTTTTTCGAGAAATTCGGTCAGGTGTACTTCACAACAACATATCCGGGCGTGGTAAAGGCCTGGCACTGGCACAAGAAACAAACCGACCATTTTTATGTCGCAAAAGGCACGGTAAAGGTCGCCCTTTATGACGGACGAAGCGACTCAAAAACCAAAGGCTGCGTCAATCAGCTTTATCTGGGTGAGCATTGCCCTGCGGTTTTGAAAATACCGCCCGGCGTCTGTCACGGCTGGATGTGCACAAGTCAGGAAGAGGCGTATATAATAAACACAACGACCGAAGTCTATAATTACAGTCAGCCTGATGAGTTCCGAATTCATCCGCACGACAACGACATCCCATACGACTGGACGCGCAAAGATGGCTGAAAAAATCATCCTGCTCGGCGCAAAGGGTATGCTTGGCTCTGACGTTTATCATCTATGTGCCGAATATAATCTGGACATAACACCCTATGACCTGCCTGACTTTGACATCGCCGATAAAAACCGGCTTGAAAAAACACTTGAAGATGCGGATGTCGTTATCAACTGCGCAGCCTTCACCGATGTTGAAAAGGCCGAAAGCCAGTCAGAACAGGCCTTTAAAATAAATGCTGATTCCGTAGGCAACCTTGCTCAAATAGCCCGCAAAAGAAACATTTACGTTATTCATATAAGTACCGATTTTGTTTTTGACGGCAAAAAGGAGACGCCTTACTTCGAAACCGACTTACCAAACCCCATAAACGTCTACGGCAAAAGCAAGCTCAAAGGTGAGGTGCTTTTATCAGAGAATCATAATTTCTTTGTCATAATCCGCACTCAGTGGACTTATGGCAGAGACGGCAATAATTTCATAACCAAGCTGATTTCTCTCTCCCGCCAGAAAAGCAGCCTTAAAGTTGTTGACGACCAGTTCGGCTCACCGACCGCGACTCAGGAGGTGGCAAAGGTCATTCGTGAACTTATTGCAAAAAAACCGCAGGGTCTTTTTCACTATGCAGCAGCCGGTTTCGCAAGCCGATACGACATGGCAAAATTTGTCCTTGAAAAACTTAAAATGAACATAGAAGTTATCCCCTGCAAATCGAATGAATTCCCGACCGCGGCACAAAGACCTGCCAGCAGCAGATTCTGCTGTGATAAAATACAGTCTTTGCTTGACAAACCAATCGAATTCTGGCAAAAACCGCTTGAAAGGTTTTTGAAAACGCTATGAATCCCGTTAGACCTCTTTGGTTTTATATATATGTTTTAATGTGCAAAAAGACTGGCACATTCTATACTGGCTGCACCAATAACTTAAAACGCAGAATGGAACAGCATAGTAAAGGTGAAGTTTATTACACGAAATATAGATTACCGATTAAGTTAATTTATTTTGAGGCTTGTTTAAACAAAGATGATGCTTTTCGCAGGGAAAGATATTTAAAAACTGGAATGGGCAAAAGATACCTTAAAAATAGACTAAAAAGAGGTCTAATGGGATGAAAAGCATTCTCGTTACAGGCGGAGCAGGCTTTATAGGCAGTAATTTTGTAAGATGGGTTCTAACCGACCATCCCGATTGCTTCATTGTCAATCTCGACAAACTCACTTACGCCGGCAACCTTGAAAATCTTGAAGGTTTTCTCAATCGCCCTAATCATGTCTTTGTCAAAGCTGATATTTGCGACGGCCGAGCGGTTGAGGAAATAATCGATAAATACAAAATTCAGGCAATAATTAACTTTGCCGCCGAAAGCCATGTTGACCGTTCGATAATGGCTCCCAAGATTTTTATAGAAACCAACGTAACCGGCACGCTTACTCTGCTGCAGGCTGCCTGCAAAAAAAAGATTGAGAAATTTCTACAGATTTCAACTGATGAGGTATATGGTTCTTTAGGTCCGACCGGCAAATTCACCGAAGAAACGCCTCTTGCCCCCAATTCGCCATATTCGGCAAGCAAAGCTGCCGCTGATTTTCTTGCCAAAGCCTTCGGGCATACCTGGGGACTGAATTACAATATAACCCGCTGCTCAAATAATTACGGCCCTTATCAGTTCCCGGAGAAAATGATTCCGCTGATGATAAACAATGCTTTGAATGATAAACCATTGCCCGTCTATGGCGACGGTCTGCATATCCGCGACTGGATACATGTCGAAGACCATTGCTCAGCCGTTTGGAAGGTCCTGACAGAAGCAAAGCCCGGCGAAATCTACAACATAGGCTCCTGCTGCGAAAAAACCAATATTGAGGTTGTAAAAACAATTCTTAAACTGCTTAAAAAACCCGAATCGCTGATAACCCACGTCAAAGACCGTCCCGGCCACGACAGGCGATATGCAATAGATGCCTCAAAAATTACTTCGCAGCTCAACTGGCAACCGCAGATAACATTTGAACAGGGTTTAAGCAGGACGATTGACTGGTATTTGCAAAACAAAAAATGGCTCAGCGATGTAACAAGCGGTCATTACCAGCAGTACTACCAGCAGATGTATGCTAATCGATAGCAAACCTATGCGCAATGGCAAAATCATCACCGCAAGACTTTGGACCAGATTTGAGGGAGACATTCCCTCAAGAACCCCTGTCATCCTTGGCATAAATCCTCAAAAATATGAAACAATAACTATTTACCTTACGAAAAACAGCCCCAATCCAAATATCTTTGAACAGAAAGGAAAAAAAGTTTTTTATATAACCAAAAACCCCGAACTCGGATTCTTTAAACTCAAGGTTTTTTTTAAACTGGCCAAAATTCTCAAAAGCGAACATGTAGATATTCTTGACTGTCACAAGCACAAATCGATTGTTTACGGCACTATCGCCGGCAAACTGGCGAAAGTCCCGATAATTTTAGCTCATGTTCACGGCATGGGCAGAAGCAGAAATCTTCGCAGAAAACTTCTCAATCACTTTGTATTGCCAAAAGTTGACAAAATTCTGGCGGTAAGTGAAGCGGTAAAAGACGATATCCTGCAAAATAATTCCTCTATACCGTCGGATAAGGTAATCAATCTCGGCAATTCAATTGATTATGCTTATTTTGCTTCGAGTATTCATAGCAAACAAACAGTCCGTAGAAAATCCGGTATTCCGGAAGGCTGTTTTGTTTTCGCTACCGCCGGCAGACTTGCACCGACCAAAGATCTCCAGTACCTGATTAGGGCATTTGCGCAGGCGCGAAAAAAAATAAATAATACACAATTGCTGATTGCAGGCACGGGCGAAATGAAAAATGAGTTTGAAAATCTGGTCTCCAAACTTGGCTGTAGCTCAGCCGTCCATTTTCTCGGTCACGTTGATAATATGGCCGAATTTTACAGTATGGCCGATGTTTTTGTATTGCCCTCCGTTGCTGAAGGTCTGCCTCGAACACTTACTGAGGCGATGGCGACAGGCGTTTTGTGTATAGCAACTGATGCCAGCGGCATGCCTGAGGTTCTGGACAATGGCGCCTGCGGCCTGCTCGTGCCGACAAAGGATACAAATGCCCTTGCAGATGCAATGCTTAAGGCTGCAAATATGCCGCAAAGCCAAAAGGAAACTATTATTTCATCGGCAAAAAAACACGTCAAAGAAAACTATAGTCACAATGTTATGATAAAAAAAATTGAAAAAATCTATGAAACCGAGGTAAACTGGTGCTATGAAACTGATAAAAGGTAAAACAATCGCGTACGATTCTGATGAAGAGTTTTACTCTCGGCAGATTTTAGGCGCAAAACCGCATGATAACGATCGGATTGTAAAAACTCGTATTGCCGAGGCGATTCGATTTTTAATGCTGGGGAGTAATTTGGATTACACTGAACCGCCTGCTGAAAGGACCGACCCAAATTTCCCCGCGGACACAAAATTTCTCGATGTCGGATGCAGAGATGGCTGGTCTCTGGCGTATTTAAAAAAAGGCTGCCCTGCAGGCTTTACACTTTTTCCGCCGAAGAAAAGATTTAGAAATACTTGTGGGCTTGAACTGTCCCACAAAACAGTAACGTATGCCAGCGCAAAGGGACGTAACGTAATTCAAGGAGACATCCGTAATCTGGTAATTGGAGAGAATAGTTTCGATGTTATTTTTACTCGGCATTGTCTTGAGCATCTGGATAGGCCGTTAGATGCGTTAAGAAACATAGCCAGGATATTAAAACCCGGCGGGACACTGCTGACAATCGTACCCAAAGAAAACCAAGACTTTAATCCTGAAAAGTCGCTTCATTCGTATCAGTTTCGCAATGATGATGAACTCGCCGATTTGGTCGCTGCGGCAGGTTTAACAGTAACTGACGGTTTCCGTCGTAATGAATATTCGTATCGAAAACGAAAGTATTGGTATAAGTTGTCCGCCAGGCCACACCGTACAAGTCCGGAACTTTGGGTGTTGGCCACTAAGTCTTAGAAAGAACCAATTGTGACGGCACAATGAAACTTTTTAGGCAACGAAAGGTAAATTATGATTTATGATTGTTTCACTTTTTTCAATGAGCTGCTGCTGTTGGAGGTAAGACTAAATACGCTTAATTCTGTCGTGGATAAGTTCGTTCTCGTAGAATCTCCTTATACTCATTCGGGAAACAATAAGCCTCTCTACTTTGAACAGGCAAAAGACAGGCCGGAATTTGCAAAATTCAAAAACAAAATAATTCATATCATCGTAGAAAATATACCTCTTAGGAGCCATTGGCGAAATGAAAACCGTCAAAAACTGCTCAAATGCGAGCCACGCCAACCAATAAATGCCAAGCCGGCTACAGGCATTTGGCAGAATGAAAATCACCAGAGAAGATGTATCAAACGCGGACTGACCAACCTTCAGCCGGACGACATAGTTTTGGTCAGCGACCTTGATGAAATCCCGAATCCTGATATTTTCCCAATTATTCAAACCAAACAAAAACCCTGTATACTAAAACAAAAAGACTATTACTATTATCTTAACTGCCGCGGCAGAAGAGACGTTTTTGCCGCAGCGTTTTGCAGAGGCCGTGATTTCATTGACGGCCACTTGGTTCGATTTCCTGAGCCGAGAATCGAACGTGAAATAATAGATAACGGCGGTTGGCATTTCGGCTACTTAATGACGCCGGAAAATATCGCCACGAAGATTGGCTCTGTTGCCGCAACAAAATTTGATACAGATTTTTTTAAAGATAAAAATCGAATCTCCAAATGCATAAAAGCCAAAAAAGACTTGTACGGCAGAAAAAAATGCAATTCCATATCGAACCGCTGGATGCGCCGAAATACATAATGGAAAACATAGAAAGGTTTAAACCGTTCATAGCACAGGAAGAAGAAAAATCTCAGGGTTTGCTTGGTTTTATAAAAAATATTTTCGTCAGAAACATTTCGGAACATTGTTAAACACTTGGTAAATTGGTGCAATTTTGGGAATATCTCAAAAAAAGTTTTGGAGACGATAGATTAATTTGACCGACTTTAGTAAAAATGCCGGAAAAGCAATATACCTTTCCATCGGACACGGTTTCGGCGATAACCTGATGGCCACGGCTGTTATCGCCGGAATCAAAAAAGAATTTCCCGATATGAGAATATTCGTCCTGACAAAAAGACGATGGGAAATATTTGAAAATAATCCCGATGTTACCGCCTGTTTCGATGCAAGAAAAGTAATGGAGAAAAACCCATCGCTCTACAAAAAGGCGATATCGCTTAGCGAATATACTTATGCCGATTTCAGAAACGCCCCAAAAGTGCAGCATATGATAGACAGCATGTATGATTTGGTCGGCATAAACGTGCAAAACCGAATATACAAGCCCAGAATTTATCTTACAAAAAAAGAGTCGAACTTTCGTAAATGGCGAATCCAGCGGATGCCGAGACCACTCGTAGCGATTGCACCTTCCGGCAAAATAACCACCAAGATACCAAATAAATTCTATTCAATTGAAAACTGGCAAAAGCTGGCGGTCCTGCTGAAGAAGGCAAATATAACCGTTATTCAGGTCGGCGACAAAAAAGAAGGGCCTTTGCTCGAAGGTGCGAAAAACTACAGAAATTTGGGGTATCGAAAGACGGCTTCAGTCCTCAGGCACTGCGATGCAGTAATCACACATGTAAGCGGAATTATGCATCTGGCGACGGTAGTCGGCACCTCGTGCATTACAATATACGGCGGAATTGAGGACCCAATGGTCTCAGGCTATCCGTGCAACGTAAATATCACAACAGATTTGGAGTGTAGTCCCTGCTGGCTGGAAAAACCATGCGATAAGCCTGTATGCAAGGATATACTGACCCCCGAACTTATTATGCAGAAGCTCAGCGAACTGTTAAAGAGTCGAATCGGCATTAACGTATAATCACCGCATCGAAAGTCCTTTTCTGCTAAATTCCTGCCAACTTTTCATAGACCTTTATAACTTTCTGTGCGGTTTTCTGCCACGTAAAGAGCTTGTTTCTTTCTCTTCCCGCCGCGATGAGTTTTTGTCTCAGTGGCTCATCATTTAAAATTTTTACAATCGCGTCAGCTATAGATTCTGTACTTAATGGGTTAACATACAAGGCCGCATCACCGGCGACTTCCGGCATTGATGAACAGTTTGAGGTAATTACCGCTGTGCCGCAGGCAAATGCTTCAAGAATAGGAATCCCAAAACCCTCATAAAGACTTGCAAAAACCAGCGCCTTTGCACAGCCCAGCCATGGACGCAGGTCATCAACAACTCCTGCCCAGAAAACATCTCGATAAAAATTGGCTTTTAGTTTCCCTGCAAATTCCTTCTCTCTTTTCGGCAGTTGTCCTATCACCACAAGTTTTAAGTGTTCCGGCAAAGATTTCCGCGCTATCCCAAACGCCTCAACCGTACGCGGTATATTTTTTCGGTTGTCCGGCGATGATATAACAACAAAATAATCCTGCACCTTTTGTCCCAGCTTTTCTGACAGCTCGGTTTTCTTAATATTCTTCTCTGCGTCTGAATAAAAAACAGGTTCCATTTGCGATGCCAGTGGTACGACATCAACTTTATCTTCGGCTATTCCGAACACCGAACACAAATCTTCTTTTGTTGACTGAGATACGGTCAGAAAATGGTCTGCTTTTTTAACAGCAGCCTCAAAAAGACCGAGCTTTGATTTGACGTACAATTGCGGCAGTTTATAGCGTCTCAGGTCATGGACCGTCATCAGACGCGGTTTACCGTTTGTCGGCGGCATCAGATGATGGTGGCAGTGATAAATATCGAAATTTCCTGTTAAATGTTGGAGTTTAGGATAACCGAAATAATCCCAGAAATTCTCCAGCCAACGCATATTGACTGTCGGCGTTTTGAGCTGAACTATCCGCTGTTCTTCATATTTTCTTATTTCTTCCGCTTTTGCCGCCAATCGGCTCGAACAAAACAATGCAAGCTCCGGTCTTTCCTGAAGTCTTGCAAAACCCTCCAGAAGTCCGACGCCGAAAGTATAAAAGCCGGAGAATTTATTTATTAGCACAGAGTTGAAATCCATTACCACTTTTATATCCGATATGCTTTTGCCTTTTTTAACTGGGAACCGCTGTCCCGGCTCCTGACCGGAATAATCCTGACTTATCCAAAGTGATGGATGCAGCCTGACCTGTGCGATTCCGAGCCATAAAATCGCCTTGAGGTTGATATGCTGCCTGAGAGACTTTCTAAGCACTTCACAGGCCCTGGTTTTCATTGATTCTCTTATAGCGCTGCGGGCAACCCTGTATAGCTCCTTGCTCAATCTTATCATCGCCAATCTGTGAGGGATAACCTCCCTGCCGCCGCCGTTAAAATAAAAATTTTCCAGCACGCAATATTCGGTATTTCTGTTGGCGAAAGATATTATGGAAATGTTTCCGCTGTGTCTTCGTCTTTTGAGAACCGGCCTCTGCAGACCGATAAAATCATACTTCAGGGAAAGTCTGAGCCACAAATCATAGTCAGAGCAAACCGCCAGCCTGGTATCGAACCCCCCTGCACCAACCAGTGTCTTTTTGGGAAAAAGCGAGCCGCAGGAATGTATCAGTATATTCTCAAAAAGATATTCGGTTATCCTGCCGCTATAAAGTTTTTTCTTTCTCCTTCGAAGAATATCGCCCTGCTCATCAATGGCAACATAAGGCCCGTAAACAATGACATCTTCGGCATCCGGCGGCATTGCTTCAACCATTTTTTCCAGCGCGTCGGGGTACAAAAGGTCGTCGGAGTCGAGAAATGAGATATATTTTCCCCTCGCAAGCTCAATGAGTTTGTTTCTGGCCGCTGCGTCGCCGGTGTTTTCCTGCCAGAAATAGCGCACATTATAACCGTATTTTTCCAGCATCTGTTTTGTGCCGTCGGTCGAGCCGTCATCGACTATAACAACCTCGAAATCCTTATATGTCTGCGCAAAAACACTGTCGAGGGTTTCTTTAAGAAGGCATTCCCTGTTATAAGTCGGAATGCAAACACTGACATTCGGCCTCATCAGCCACCTCAATTCTCACAAGCACCGCGGCAGAGCATAAATCACGTCACAATCAATTGTGTTTCATACAGGCTCTTGTATAAGGTGCAGTCCTTGACAAGTTCTTCGTGAACACCCTGAGCGACAATTCTGCCGTTATTCATAACTACAATTCTGTCTGCCGACATAACTGTACTGAATCTGTGAGCTATTATAAAACAGGTCCTGTTGCGCATGATTTCAGCGAGCGCCTTGTGTATTTTTGCTTCGCTGTCTGCATCGACCTGGCTCATTGCCTCGTCAAAAATCAGAATGGACGGATTTTTCAGTATGGCTCTTGCTATTACAATTCTCTGCAGCTGCCCGCCGCTGAAACCTGTGCCGTGCTCGCCGATAACCGTATTGTAACCATCCGGCAGCGGGTCGATAAATTCATGCACATATGCTCTCTTGGCAGCAGCTGTAATTTCATCCATAGTAGCATCTGTCTTGCCGTAGCCGATATTTGCAGCAACGGTATCATTAAATGTAATAACTTGCTGACTGACCATGCTTATCTGGCTTCTCAGACTTTTTAGGCTTATATCCCTGATATCAACCGCATCTAAAAGCACTTGTCCGGCCTGTAGGTCATAAAATCGCGGCAAAAGATTTACCAGGGTCGTTTTACCGGCGCCGTTTGGTCCGACGACAGCGACGGTTTGGCCCGCGTCGATAGTGAGGTTTAAATCCCGCAAAACCTTTCTGTCGCTCTTGGGATATGAAAATGATACGTTCTTAAATTCAATTTGCTTTTTCAGCGCACCGATTGATACAGCATTTTCTTTCTCAGGCTCGACAGGCATATCAACAACAGCAAAGATTCTTTCCGCAGCGGCATTTCCCTGCTGAACCTTGTTCCAGACATCGCTGGTTTTCCTCATTGATTCAGCCGTGGCTCCGAGCATTACAAGCAGAGTAAAAAATGCGCTCGGGTCCATCTTAGCGCTCGTAACCCAGTAAACTCCGACTATAAGAGCCGCCGAGCCTGCAAACATTCCGAGCACTTCCATTATCGGCCCCGTTGCCGCGTCAATCTTTGCGCCTCGAAGCACCCTGCGCAAAAATGTCGCGTTTACACCGCTGAATACCTGTCGTTCATAATCCTGACGATTATATACCTTTACAACTGCTATTGCCCGCATTGCCTCTTCGAGTTTGCCGAGTATCAAGGCGCTGCTCAGAAGCGCCTTCCTGGTGGCTTTTTTTATCTTTCTGCCCAGAACAACACCGAGCGCTACCGTTGCAGGTGCACAGGCGAGAAAAACCAGCGTAAGCTGCCAGCTTATGAGCCATGCAAAGACGAGAGTTCCGATGGCTTTTAACGGTTCGCGCAGGGCCTTATCCAGCAGAATTGTAACGCCTTTGCTTATTGCGCCGATATCGTTAATCAGCCTGCTGGTCGTATCGCTTGTGCCTTCGCTTGAAAAGAAACCGAGCGGCAGCTCCATCGAATGCGAAAACACATCCGTCCGCAGATTTGTAACGGCAGTCTGGACTACCTTATTGGCAAGATATTCCTGAGAGAAACCGGCAAAACATCGCATTATCGTAACTACAACCATAAGCAGAATAATTGTCACAACGGTTTGCTGCTTGGCTTGTTTGCTCTGCTCACGCGGCATGAAACTTACCAGCCGCTGCACGTAATTTACATAGGCCTGCTTGATGCCGGGCTCCATTTCGAGTTCAACCTGCTTAAGTTCGCCCGTCGAATCCATCCGCATTAACTGTATTTTCAGATTTCTTTCCCCGCCGGCCGTTGCAAGTTTCTGAAGTATTTTAGAGGCAAAAATTCTTTCGTTTGCGTTTTGTACCGATTGTGTCTCTGCACTGGTAATTCTGTCTTGTTTTCTTATGCCGGCTTTCAGAGCGGGACTGTTTTCCCTGACATTTGTAACGAGAAGATAATATGCTATATCTTTGGTGCCGGCACTGGTGAAATCTGCGGTTTCAGGGATGTAAAACTCAACGCCGTATCGCCACTGGCAGACCTTTCTGTCGGCCCAGCCGCCGAGGCCCTCTTCGCCCATCATAACCTTCAGCAGCGGTAGAATCGTAGCAAAGCTGATTGAAAACAATACGCCAATCAGAACGGCCAACAACACAATCAGGATAACCCTCGGCCATTGAGGTTTGATGTATCTGAATACTCTCGATAAAGCGCTCACTTTACTTACTCCAAATATATTAACAGTTGGACACCAAACTGACACCATAACAGAATGGATAGATTTGGTCAACCCCGCACTTATTTGTATTGTGGCAGCAGGGAGGCAGCCTAAACCTTAATTTTGTTTTTTAGGCAGGTACTTTTCCAAAAAGCTTAGAAGCTTCGGGATCACGCTGCATAGATTACCTTTGCGTTTTTAAGAATTTCCTGCCGGCAAATCCAGTTGGGGTTTTCTTTTACTGCCTGACTGCTGGTAAGGGCTATATCCTCAATTTCACGCTTGGCTCCTAACCCGATATCGACCATTTTCCTGATATCAGGAAAATGGTCTAACGGCTCAAAACCTGAGGTTTTGCAGGCCGTTTTCGCTTTTTCTATAACTTTTGCAAAATTTTCCCATTTAGTATAACCTAAAAGGTTCTGCAAATCTCTTGCGAGCCAGAACTCCATCCCCGCGTTTTCTTCCTTATAAACACTTTGCTCAAAATCCTTATGAAGCTTGACTATTATCGCCTTTTCCATTCATCGTCCCTGTTATTTCATCTGTATTCAATTTTTATTATTGCATTATAGCTCTTCACATCCCTCTTTTGGCCTCCAAAAATATCTAAAAAACGCTTTGCGATTCTTAATTGTTTCTTAATGATAATATCACTCAATTTTCGTACGCTCTGTTTACTAATATTTTGCATGGCAATAGCAAAATCAAACCCGACATTATGCGTGAAAAATTTATTATAAATTTTGTCCATTCCTCCAACCACAAGACCATATCTTATATAAGGGTAGATTTCCTTATGTTTCAATGCCTTTGCTGAGTATGTTAGAATATCATGAGTGGAAAACCCTCCATATTTAGTCTCAATAACCACCAATGGTAAAAGCAAATCTTCTCTATTTCTCAAAATAACCAGGTCGGTTTGAAATGCATAATACCCCCTTTTTGAATCCTTTGGATTATTTGGTTTATACTGAAGATTTCCATCGATTATAACCTTGTAAATTAAATTCTCATTTTCCTTAACGACATACTCTCTTTTTAAATTTTTCTCCAATTCTTTTTTAAGTTCATGCCTGAAATTAGCTTCATTCATTTTTATGCGCCTTTTTATGAAATAAATCGAAAGCAAATAAACTTTTTGATTTTTTATATGTCATTTTTATTTTTTATTTTTGATATTTTATTTTTCCGTTGTTGCTTCCTCGATGTATCCGTCCCGCCTTTGGCGGGTAAACTTCGTTAAAAACTACGCTGCGACAAGAATTCTATCTTTTTTTCTTTTCAAACACAACGGAAAAACTTTATTTAGCGGCAGGCGAACCCGCCCCTTCAACACTGTTCAGGGCAGGCGTGAAACCTTCAACTTTGTTCAGGACAGGCCACCGCACCTATTTATTCAATAAATATAAAAATGAATAAAACAAGAATAGCAAATAGGTGCGGGACAGGCGGTGGGCTAAATATCGCGGTCGTGCGCCTTAGGCGGACAAATTACGGCGGGTAAAGGCGGCGAATTTTTGATTTGTTTTTTTATTTCATCCAAATCGGCGTTTAACAATAAATATTTAAACGTTTTGAATTTAAAATTCTCAAAATTAAGCCGTGCGTAGCTCTCTTCCCCATTTTGAAAAACAAACCTGTCGCGTGCCAAAGCGGCAAGGAGCAAACCTTCGTCGGTAAACGGCGTATTGAAAGTCAATCGTTTGCCCTGCTTAGTATAAAACTGCGCGAAATAATACTTATAACCTCTATCTTCTTTGATTAAAACGCCGTAAAAACCGGTAGCATTAGTGCATTTGCAGTTTAATTTATTTTGACGAAAGTCCGCCAGCCTGAGATTGACCCTGCGATTATCGAACGGGTTTCCATTGATATGGTCAACAATCTGACCAGGCCGGGCATCCATCACAAAATGAGAAAGACTCTGACGTTTTGTGGGATGACTGCCGATGCGAACAGAGATGTAACCATCTTTGTCGAGACTTAACGGCCTTTGAAATTTTCTTCGAAATTCAGGATTTGTGTTCACAATCCGGTAATAAACATCAGGGTCAAGTTTGACTATATTACCTTTTACTTTCAACATCACGTAATTGATTTTGCATTTAGCAGCCATCACAGTTTTCCAGATTTATTTTGGTGTATTATACCATAATATTATTAAAAGTAAAGTAAATATTTAACTATTTTATAAAAATATTTTCATTGATTTATAACTTTTTTTTGGGTAATTACTTATAACCTAATTGCGGAGCTGGTTCCAGCTGACCGGATTTCTATCCAGTTCGAGGATTTCGGAACTGTTTATAAGCCATTTTTTGGCCGGCGTCTTTTTAAAATAGAATCTTGCCTTTGCAATCAGAAATGCCTTGCCCATCCGTGCGATTTCGCTGTTTTCTGTAAATTTGACAAGAGCTTCAGTTGTAAAAACCGCCTTTACGCCGTTGATTTCAGTATTTCTGGTGAACGTGGTTACTTTTTCCACTGCTGCAGTCTGAAAAAGAGCCTGACAATAGGCAAGTATCAGCTCTTTTGAACTATGTGCAGCATCGGAATAATCATCAGCAATTATTTGGCTAATGGGCTCTATGTTTTGCAGCTCGAAAGCCTTGATGCCTTTGCTTACAGCGCTGAGGATTTTTTCTCTGTCGGCCTGAACAAAAAATGCGATTGCAAACGCCAGGATTGCAATTACGAAAGGCACCGCAAAATGCCACCGGCGTTTCTTGGCAGGACAAACCGCCCCGAAAATCCAAAGGGCAATCATAACAATAACGGCTATTGCAATTCCGACAAACGGATATTCAAAAATATTCCACATCTTTCAAACCACGGATTACGCCGATTACACCGATTAAATAAAATCGTCAAACGGTTGTGGTTTCGCGACTCGTAAATGAAAAGTTTACAGTGAAAAGTTTACAGTGAACAGCAAACTGTAAACGATAAACTAAAGGTACCGATAAACGAAACACAGCAGATTAAAATTTTAACTTTTTAATTCCTTAATGACTGGATTTGTGCAGGTATTCTTCCTATCGAAGCTCTGCTCGATAGTCATTCTGACCGTTTCAAAAACTTCCTCAACCGATATTCTCATAATCAGTTCCTTCTATATTCCATGCTCTACATTACATATTCTTCGGCTGTTAAATTATATTTACTCTGTTGCCTTTTTGCGAGGTTTTTGTTCCCCATCCTTCGACAAACTCAGGACAGGTTTTGCTTGCAAAAAAAACCTGTCAAATGTAGCCTACATTATTTAAAGCAGGCAAAAATTCAGGTTAGCTGCTAAAATAAACCCCGCACCTTCGAATTTTCAAATAATTTTGAAGAGTCGGAAGAATAATCGGTTGGAAATACCAATAATATGAAACGCAGATTAAAAGAACATAAAGAAGGTGCGGGATGAACAAATCCCTTTCAGAACTGATAAAGATTAGCCGCAGGGTGGGCAAAGATGCCTGGCTTGTTCAGGGCGGCAGCGGAAATACGAGCGTAAAGACATCCGACGAAAGATTTATGTTCGTAAAGGCAAGCGGCACAGCGATGGGGGATATGAGCAAAAATAAAGGCTGGCGAAGAATGAACCTTGCAAAAGTTCGAGGGATAATCAAAGACAAAAAACTTGCGAAACCTGGTTTGCGGAAACGAGAAACTGCGGTTGCCGGACGGCTGCTGGCCGCCTGCGAGGATAATACAAAAGGAAATTTTCGCCCTTCCATCGAGGCTAATCTCCACGCCTTTCTCGATAAGTGCGTTATTCACCTTCACCCGACTGCTATCGGTGCTTTTATAAATTCAAAAAACGGCAAAGTGAAAATTGAGAAATTATTTGCCTGTGAAATGTTTCCGCCATTATGGGTTCCCTATGCCAATCCCGGCTTTGCTCTTGCAAGAAAAATTGCGGACTTGAGCAGCAAATATCAGAAAAAGCACGGCCAGCTGCCTCAAATATTATTTCTCGAAAAGCACGGTCTTTTTATTTCTGCTGCCAAACCGGCGCAGGCCCTGCGGCTTGTTTGGAAGGTAATAAACCGCTGCGGAAAGAAATTAACCTGCCCTGCTGCCAAAAAGATTAAAAAACCTGATATCAAAGCCATAAGAAATGCAAAACTGGCAATCAAAGATGCATTTTTCAAAGCAACCGGCCAAAATCAGGCGCTACATTTTTTTCATAACAATATAATATCAGCTTTTGCAAAAAAGAGAGACACAGGCCGACTGCTCAAGACAGGTTCTTTAAATCCGAACGAGATTATTTACTGTAACGGCCCTGCTGTTTGGCTGGAAAAACTTCGAAAAGATAAAATTGCCGCCGGTCTGAAAAAACAAATTGCAAAAGGCCGAAAACCTCCTGTTGCATTTCTCGTAAAAAATCTCGGCCTGTTTGTCATCGGCAGTATTAAATCTGCTTCAATTGTCAAGCAGGTCGTTTGCAGCTCGTTATTTGTCAGGTATAATGCGCAGAGGCTTGGCGGTATTGCTGCTTTGACAAAATCCGAGCAGGCCTTCATCCAAAACTTTGGCGCATAATATTTGACGCAGAGCTCATTTCGATTATAATCTATACCCCCACACCAATGTATCGGTGGAAGGGGAAAAATGTATTACCAAAAGGAAAAATGAAAATGAAATCTATATCAAAAAGACAGTTTGCATTGGTGTGGGGGTAAATATGGCAAAGAGATTTGTCAGGGCGGTTTTTCCGGGTTCATTTGACCCGATAACCAACGGCCATTTAGACATAATCAGGCGCAGCATAAAACTTTTTGACGAACTGATTATCGCTGTGGGCAACAGCCCCGTAAAAGAGCCGCTCTTTACTTTGCAAGAGCGAGTCGAAATGATAAAGCCGCTCGTTGCAGACATCCCAGTCGTAAGCGTCCAGAGCTATAATTGTCTTACTGTCGAATATGCCGCGAGCGTAGGCGCAACGGTAATTTTAAGGGGCTTGCGAAATCTGACGGACGTTCAGTATGAATTTCAGCTTGCTATGACAAACCGTGCGGTAGCGGGTATTGAGACGGTTTTCGTTATGACCGGCGAGCAATACGGCTTTACAAGTTCAGCTCTTATCAGAGAGATTGCAGCGCTTGGCGGCAATGTATCGAACCTGATTCCACAGAGCGTCTATGAAAAACTGCAGAAAAGACTCGCCGAAAAAGGCGCTGGATAGGACCAAAAAAATTGTATACGATATCGGCAACAACAGACTTTCGTGCGGGTCATCAGCTTAAAATCGCTTCCACGACAGAACCGTATCACGTCCACGACTGGATAGTGGAAGCCGCTGTCGGCGGCGAAAATCTTGATGGAAATGAGCTGCTCTTTGACTTTAATAAACTAAAAAAGATTCTGGACGGTATAGTCAGCCGGCTTGACGGCCGAAAACTTGAAGACTGCCGATGCTTTGAAAATATGAATACTTCAGCCGAAAATGTTGCCCGATATATTTATGACAGTATAAAAAACCGCCTGCCGGAACGAATCAGCCTTTTATACGTAGAAGTAACAGAGACAGCAGGCTGCCGGGCCAGATACAGCGAAAGGTTACCTGTTTAGTCTTTTTGTTTTATTGCCGATATTAGTAACGGTGCCAGGGCAGGACTTATACATAACTTATTTATAAGCAGAGACTTATGCAGTGTGAGATATGCAAAACCAGGACGGCTACGGTTCATCTGACCGAGATAGTTGACGGCCAGAGGACTGAAAGTCATCTTTGCCAGAGCTGTGCCCAGAAAGAGGGCATAACGACAAAAAGTCAGCTTTCGCTCAATGAGCTTTTAAGCTCTCTGATTGCTGCGCACCAGCAGACTGATGAGCAGCTCGGAGATGAAGGCCGGACGAGCTGCCCTGTTTGCGGCATGACGATGGAAATGTTCCGCAAAAATGCCCTGCTCGGCTGTCCGAATGACTATGAAGTTTTCGGAAAGTTTCTGGAGCAGATTATAGAAAAGGCTCATGACGGTAATCTGACACATAAAGGCAAAATTCCTGCGGGTGCAACACCGCCTGTTCTGTGCAGCGATGCCGCGAAGGAGGAGCCTGTCCTCCGCAGCAATGCTGCGAAGGAGGAAGAAAAAATGAAAACTGAAAATGAAATTGAAACACTCAAAAAGCAGCTTGAAAAAGCCGTCAGTGATGAGGATTACGAACTTGCTGCAAAACTCAGAGACAGGTTGAAGGCACTGCAATGAGACTTAATGAATTAAGTTCGAAACTTTCACAGTGGTTCAGCCCCCAGGCTCCTTTATCCGATATTGTGATATCGTCGCGTATAAGGCTTGCGCGCAATCTGTCGGGGCATAAGTTCATTTCCCGCTGTAATGATGAGCAAAAGCAGCAGATACTGCAAATCCTCAAGGAGACTATTCTTTCTCTCAGCGAGCTTGGCGATATCTTTTTTATCGATATAGCGCACGGCAGCAGCCTTGAACGGGATTTGCTCGTTGAAAGACAGCTTATCAGCCGCAATCTGGCAGCAGGAAAGGGGCCGCGAGGTGTTGTAATCGCGAAAAACGAACTTTTTGCCGCTCAGATAAACGAAGAGGACCATTTAAGGCTTGGCGTTTTGGCTGCCGGCCTTAATCTGGACAAATGCTGGCAGCGGATTAACGATATTGACGATGCCATCGGCAGAAAAATCGAGTATGCCTTTAGTCCGAAGCTGGGCTTTTTAACCGCCTGTCCTACTAATCTCGGCACCGGCATCAGGGTTTCTGTGATGCTTCATCTGCCCGGTCTCAAGATGACCGACCAGCTCAAGAAGCTGTTCGAGGCTGCAAAGGATATGAACCTTGCGGTTCGCGGCTTGTTCGGCGAAGGCACCGAGGCGGTCGGCGACTTCTTTCAGGTATCAAATCAGGTTACACTCGGCATCAGCGAGGAAAAAACTGTCGAGGAGTTCATGGCTGTGATAATCCCAAAGATTGTCGAATATGAAAGGCTTGCCCGCGACAGATTACTGGTAAAAGATTCCAATATTCTCGACGATAGAATTTCCCGTGCCCTTGCTGTTCTGAAAAGTGCAAGGCTCATCAGTTCGCACGAGGCGATGTTCCTTTTGAGCAATCTCAGAATGGGAATCAATATGGGCAGAGTCAAGGAAATCTCCATTGACACGATAAATGAATTGTTTTTACTTACCCAGCCGGCCCATCTTCAGATAAACAAAGGCCAAAACCTCGACGCCGAACAGAGAGATATTCTTCGCGCAGAGACCCTAAGGGCGAAATTGAATTAGCAAATTTTAATTAACCACGTCCTTGGAACTTCTAACGGAGAATTCACACGAATTACAGAAAATCAAAAACCAAAATGCAAAAATATCATCCGCCGTGGCTTTGGCGAAGGCGGATTCCACAAATCTTCAATTTTCAATCTTAAATCTTCAATAAACTTTGTGCCTTTGTGGCTACTACAATTTTTAATTTCTTCTTACCTCGCTTCCGGCGTAAGCTGGAAGGCTCTTATGGCAACCTTGTTATTGGCAGCCGTTACGCCGCTGCGGTCGAGAATCGTTATAACCCTTTTCTGCGGACCATCTGTGCCGATTCGCACCAGTATATAAGCGGTAAACATATCGCTGCGGACCGTTACAAGGTCGCTGATTCGGGCGAAAATCAAATCGCGCTCCTCAAAATCATCTGCTGCACCATCGCCGCTGGTAGGGGTGGGTGTGGTCAGGTCAGGAAATCCTGTCTGGTCATTGCCGTCACGACTGTAATAATCAATTCTGAAATTCGGGTCGCTGCCAAAATTAACATTACAAAGCTCACCTATGCTCCTAAAACCACAAGGGTCTGGCCGAATACCATAGTCATTAGGTTCACCGCAAGGTATTTTTGTTTTATCTCTGTATGCAATTATCGCTTTGGCGAGATTGGCATCGTTATAGTCATTTTTCCTCAGCGAGACCCACGGCAATTGAGCCAGCACATACGCAGGAGCTGTATTGATATTTATCCTGCCTTTTATTCTGGTTTCATTCTGGTCGGAGACATAAGACGGAGGCCAAACAGTCAGGTATTTGAAAATCTGCTGGAAGTTCGGGTCAGCCAGATTCAGGCGAACCTGATATTCCTTATCAACGCTGCTGTTGTAACCAATCGTATCATCTTTATCAGCAGGCGAGGCGATATTATAATAAGCCCCCTTGCGGAAAATCATTCCTATCTGGCCGATATTTTTAAAGATATCATTTTTCGGATGAGCCTGAATGAAATTGGCGTCTCCAATATAAGTATTACCGCTTCCGAGCATTAGACTTCTGTTGGTCGAGGAGTCCCATAAACGTCTTATACATTTGGCCGGTGTAATATCCCTTTGATAACTATTGTTGCCATCCGCCACAAGCCAGTTCGGAATAACTCCGGAATCGTCAACAACAATATCAGTGCCATTAACATTGCGCGTCAATAAAATCGTACTGCCATCGGTAAAAATGGGGAAAGGCGGCGCACCCTTATCTTGAATTATAGCGTCAGAATTCACATCCAATGAAACAAGAGAATTCTGCTGCCATCTTATAACATAATACTGCTTCGACCCCGACCAGTTGTTAATATCATATTGCGTGCCATTAATAATAAGTTTCCATCCACAAGGGTCCTCATCCTCAGGATAAGGCTTATAAAGCTCAATAGCATAAGAGTTGCCGTCATTCGGGTCGCCTCTGTGTGCCAGTTCCGATATATAAATGCAGGGCCGCTCAAAACCGTAATAGTCTTTGCCGTCGTCAGGATTGTGAAAAACAGTAACCTCTGAATTGCTGTCCCGATAATCAATTATATTGACTGCGATTTGGGCAGAGACATCGGCACTAAAACCGATTCTGGTAAATAAATTATTAAAGTCATTAACATCCGCGGTATTAATATTAATCATCTTCTGGCCGGCAGGAGCGATAATCCTGTCAAGATTTAAGGTCGTCAGCAGATGTCTGCGGTCGGCGTTTGGGTCGTTGGGGTCTGTAATTCTTCTCTGCCACTGAGTCAGACCCCAACCAGTATCCGTGTTATACAAACCGCCGGGGGCGCCATAAGCATCTGTTGTATCAGGAGCGTTTGTCTCAATGCGGGATTTAAATTTGCTGTCTATGCAGTAGCAGTATCGCAGTTCAAGCTCATCAGATATATCAAAGGGCAGATAATTGCCGGCCGGCAGGCCGTACCGCCAGATAACATTATTTTCATAATTACTCCAGCTTTCAAGAATACCGCCGCAGCGAGCCTTGTGAAGATTGTCGATTTTATCATCGTCCTTTAAAAGCCCCGCAAGATTTACCTGCATCTGGTTTGTGCCGTCAATCCTCGTTTCGTCATTGCTTCTGGCATCGAAACTGTAAGCGGTATTGACATTAATCATCCCACCGTTGTCAATCACGCGCACCGCGGCGTAAATCGGTTTGCCCTTTGATGTTCGCAGATCTGTAAGTTCAAACCACTTTGAATCCGCTATCCCGTCGCCGTCCGCATCGGCCAGTCCACGGGGGGTTAATACAGGGTAATCTTTAATAACCGCCACTGAAACATCCTGTGTGTTGCCACTCAAATAATTCGTTACATCGCTTATTTGCCGCCATTTATATACGCCGCCATCATTATACGGCTCAAGATTTGCGAGCCAGGTATTATTCGCATCGGGATAATCATAATACTCCTGACCGGCTACGCCTGGCGTGTCGAGAACAAGCTGTCTATTGATAATCTCGACAATAGATTTGGCCGCTGAATCGAGCATTTTGTTGTCCGCGATATTGCTCGTAGAGGCCATATCCATCCGGGCGACAGCCACAAACATCACGGCAATTATCGAAAGCAGCACAGTCAGAACCACCGTCATTATAAGAGCCGAGCCGGCCTTACCTTGCTCAATTTGCATCTTTCTTTTTTCTTTCATATCCTCACCGTCCTTTAAGAGGAGCCAATGCAAGATTTATTGAAGATTGAAGAATGAAAATTTAAAATTTTTAAAAAATTAATTCCGCAAATCTTCAATATTAAATCTTCAATTTTCAATTCTGTATCCTTGTGCCTTCGTGTCTTTGTGGCTACGGTCCAATATAAACAATATGTTCAAATCTTCTGCCGCCTTTAAGAATGCCTTTGGAGTCATAAAGCGTAAATGTAAACTTAATCAAATCGGGATATTGCTTGTAACGGAAGTAATCATTCATATCTGCCGGCATATCATTCGCCTTCGGCCACCAATCTATACTATGACTTGTGCTATTAACATCTGCATCAACCATTATAGAAAAGTTATCCACGCCTTTTGCAAAATACATTGGTATCCGACTCTCGTCATTTGGGTCAACTTCAGGACGCAGGAGCCAGAGGTCATTAGCTTCCTGGGTATTATTCAAACAAAACTTTATCTGCTGCAAAAAGCTGTTGGGCTCATACTCATTCGAAGAACCTGTTTCAGCCGGCGCCAAAATTACCTGCTTTCTGGCAAGAATTTTGTTTCTCAGGTCATAGGGGTCTTTTATATTGGTCAAGACATCTGTAAGTGGGTCCGGACAAACATCCTTCACAAAATCGGACTGACCATAATATATCCGTGCGACATTGCCTCGTACTACACCATTCGTATCCTGAAAACCGCCCGTTGCAAAAAAAACAATTGAATCGGCTCGCAAACCGTTCGGGTTGCTACTAAATCCTACTAACAGAACATCTTTCTGGAAACCTGCAAAGTCAGCGTTAAGCTGGTCTGTGATTGACCGCAGGGTGCGCATAATCTCGGCTGTAGCCCCGGCAGTTCTCTGGGCATCTATGGAATAATTAAAAACAATACCCGAGGCCGCAAGCACAGCCGCAAGCAAACCGACCGCAACCAACAACTCAGTTATTGTAAACCCCCTCACCAATTTCCTTAAGACAAGGAGGTCAGATATTTTTCGACATTTCTGCATATTTTTTCTCTATTCACCCACAATCCGAATTGGTGTGGGGGTAAATCCTTTTCTCATTTTTTTTTAGCCACCAAGGCACAAAGGCACAAAGAAAAGATGTAATTAAAAAAACTTAGTGTCTTGGTGTCTTCGTGGCTCCTTAAAATGTTATTATTCTTTGAAAGACCTCAATATCGGCATTTCTCCCGCCGGTATCAGGCGGCGGTATAAGCCAGACAGGACGCCGCAGCGGAGTCGCGTCCCAGTTTCTATCAAGCGTAACAATATTCGCGTCAACACCAGTCCTGTCCACAACGCGGTATAATCGGCCTGAACCATTATTGAGTATCGTTGTCGGCGGATTGACGTACTTCGCCTTGTTTGGCTCCGAAATTTTCAGCTTGTCCAGTCCGCTCGGCGAGCCCTCCACATTCACATCAACAATTCTTGGCCTATTGGACGAATTAGGGTCATAGCAATGGTATGGGTCGCGCCAGTAGTACGTAAGAGCCGGATTTGTTTTTCTCGCCACAAAAACCGTAACCAGATACTCCGTTTCTGTCGGGACATTGCTCAATTTTTTGCACAATGCAGACCAGTAATACTGGCGATTACCCGTTGCACAGGGGTCTACAGGTGGATATGAAAATTCGTTGGGGTCGATTTCGTTAATGTCAGGAAATAAATCGTAGCTGCCGGGCAAACACGGACTACTGCCCAAACACGGGTCATTATGGGCCTGTTCGTAATCGAAAGTTTTCTCGTAAAATTCTGCCCTGAGCAGCGGAGTATCCGGCTGCGGTTTAGGATTTTCAAAGCCGTAAAGCTGAATTTTTGCAAAGGCCTCGTCTGAGACAATCGCAGCCATTGTCCTTTCTGACGCAACGGTCGTAAGGTAAATCCCAACCGGAAACATCGTGGCTATAAGCATCATCCCGACAGAAAGTATGCCGACAGCCATCAGGACCTCGGTCAGAGAAAACCCGTTATGTTTTGATTTCGTCTTCATTTTTTAGCCATCCGCCTTCGGTAAACCTACGGCGGACAAGCTCCGACACCAAGACACAAAGAAAATCTTCAATCTTAAATTTTCAATCCCTGCCTTCGCAGGGACAAGCCTTCAATTTTTTATAAGCTCGCCGGTATAGGCATTGATATATATGGGTTTAAGCCCATTCAGATAATTCCATCTCTGATTGCCTGTTGCCGCCATTTTTTCGAACTTGGCTCGGTCATATATGACAAACTTCGTTCGACTCGTCTCAACGCCTACGCCATAATTATCGAATTCATCCTGCAAAAACATTCCTGTCGGGGAAGCAGCTTCCATCTTATTTTTCGTATTAAAAATATCGTCGTCTCCTCTGCACCTTATTTCGTGAGAGACAAGTTTACCTGCAGGAGAAAACACAATTGAAAAAGCAGAAATATCGGTAATGTTCCTATTGTTATTATCAGGGTCAAGATTTGTGCCGCTGTCGTCCAAATCTGCTGGATTCAATGAACGTTCATCGACTTCATCACAAGCTTTGGGAGTAAGGTTATGTGTGGTTCTTACCATTTTGTCAATTACACCGATATTTTCCGGCAGTTTTATTGGTTTATATCCCTCTACCGCAAGAAAACCGCATACCCAATTAGTTTTTTTATTACTGTCAAAAATTATAAAAATCATATACTGGTTTGCTTCGAGAGGACCCTTTTCACTATATGCTTTTTGGAATCTAACGCCGGCGTATTGCTGATGGCTTATTGCAAGTGTTCTTGCGGTTGAAAGGGCTGCACTAATCATTCCTTCTGCGCCGGTAGAGTTAAAAGACTTCTGCATCGCGTTTATGCCGGGTATCGCAAGAGCGACAAGCATAGCGATTATCGCAAGCACAACAAGCAGCTCGATAAGGGAAAATGCGCTCTTGCGTTTTTGTTTTCGTTTCCCTTCGACAGGCTCAGGACAGGTTTTTTTAATCGCAGACTTCATTTTTTTAACCACAGATTTCACAGATTTCACGGATTTTTATTTTTAATTATTTCAGCGTAACCCGTGTAATCCGCGGTTCCTTATTTTTTCTTTGTGCCTTCGTGCCTTTGTGGCTAACGGCTGCTGATATTATCAGTGGGTTCATTAAAATCCTTGTCCGGCCCGGCAGATATAACAAGCGGAAAATTATCGCCTTGCTTGTATGTATACCTTAACGGATATTTCCACGGGTCAATAATATGTATCAGCGGATAACACTGTCCGCTGATATTTATAAAATACTCTTTGCCTTTATAGTCTTTATTCGTAACCAGCGACTTGTTTATGGAATCAACAATCTTTCTGCCGGCAGGAAATTTATTCAGAAAATAATACAAGGCTTCGCTTGATGCGTATATGTCGTTATAGTCGCCGGTACTCAAATCGGTGGTGCACTTGTTATCCGCCTTAACAACACCATTAACATCTGACTGAATGTTTGGTTCGCCGTAATTTTTATCAGCCTCGAAAGGGAATTTGCCGTTAAAATCGTGATACTGTTCGAGTGCGGTGCAGAGAATTTCTATCGTTGATTTGGCAAGTTTTATTTTGGATTGTGTTTCAAGATAATTGCTTACAGAATACAGTCCTGCCGCCAGAATCGCTATTATCGCAACAGCGACCAGAATCTCCACGAGCGTCAGGCCGTATTTGTTTTGTTTTCTTTTCATTGTCAAAAATAACAAATCGCATCACTAAATACTATTAGGCTCAAAATTACAAATATCATCTTTCGTGCCGTATAAACCGTCGGAGCCTGCGGAAATCAAAAGAAACGAATCCGGCCGCACCGGCCTTGTAAGGTTCCCAATCATCCGGTCTCCGATAAAACCGTAAAACTTATCACCATCGCCTGAACAGAGTGGATCGACAATATTTTCAGCCGTTTTTCTAAGATACAAAAGCATATAATTATCCATATAGTTATAAATGTTATCTGCATGGTCTGTTATAGTCATAGTTGGGGTCAGTTCTGTATTATTCGCAGAAGGATTTGCCCGAAAATACAGGACAGGTGTACCGATTTTGTATGTTTTTTCCATCCCGCCGATTTTTATTTTTCTGCTTACAGCGGTAAAAACATCACAAATAACATACCTGTCCGGCTCCAAAAAATTGAAAGTAGTACCTGGCTTAAATATCTGCTTAGGTGTAAAAACGCTGATATTTGTCCTGTCAAGGTAAGGGTCTTTTCTGCTGTCAAGATTCTTTTTGTGATTCAGATTGCCAACCGGGTCAAAGGGATCAGGATACAGGTCATCGGCGATTGTTGTACCACCCTTACTCCAGCCATCTGCTCTATAGACTGAATCCGGATGAAAACCAAGCAGGTCCTGGCCAAACATCGCTTCTGCAAGAGTCTGGGAGCCACAGTAGGCATAATCAGCAGGAACAGTAGGACCACTGGTAGCATAACCGTGTGACGGCGGATATTCGCCGAAATCGTTTTTGTAGAGATTTATGCCAACGTCGATACTGCCAAGTTGTGCCTTCTGCTTGGTTTCCTTTGCGATTCTTTTTATCTGAGCCAAGGCCGGCATAAGAATCCCTATCAGAATCGCGATTATAGCAATCGCAGTCAAAAGCTCTACTAACGTAAACCCCGTTAGAGAACCTCGGAGTGATAGCGGCAGCCTTAAACCACTTTCTTCTTTTGGCAGTAATGAGCGCAGATTAGAATCGGTGGTTTTCTCTAACGGGGTAAACGCTTTGTACCTGTCGGTCTTCATTTTTCCACCCTTTTCAATTTTTAGCCACCAGGACACCCCTTTTCTTGCTTCGCAAGAAGCGGGGGGGCGGCTATTTTCCTTTCTACTGACTAAAATTGTAAATATCATCAGGCGTTCCAAATATGCCGTCGAAACCGGCTGAAATAAGTATGTAGCTGGTCTGATTGTAGGGTCTTGCCAGAGTCGTTATCTTGGAATTTGTAATCGCATCATAAAAATTAAATCTTTTGTCACTCGATACGTCGGTGTAAAAATTATGCGGTTTGCCCTGGTCCATTATTGTACCCAGCGCCAGCAATTCCTCATTATCAAAACTGTTAAAGATGCTTCTCGCAGCCTCAGCATCCGATACACCGTTGCCGCCGTCCGGCGAAAGCGTGGTGGAAGAGTTGTAAAATAATCTCGATGTAACATTCGCCTTATAATAAAGAATGGGGGAGCCGGCCTTCACCTGCTTACCATTTGGTAAGGACACTGTCTTTACACGATAGGAATCGGTAAGAACAGGGGCAGGAGAGCGCCCCGTGATAAGACTGCCGTTCCTGTCAAGATTGCCGGGATAAACATTGCCGGGCGGAACGGCATCATATAACTGCTGAATCTGGAAAGCCTCGACGCTTTCCGGATTTAAATAAGGGCCTTTCCGACGGTCAAGACTGGCTTGTATATCAGTTGCACTCTTGGGAGGCGCAGTACTGGAATATATACAGGGGTCTGCTTCGTCATACTTTGCATCCCAGGTTGTCCACGGGTCAAAACCGAGAAAATCTCTGCCGATAAGGGCTTCAGCAAGATGATGAGCGCCTACAGTATAAGGAGCGGCGTCCGGTTCGCCATCTGTAGAGGGCCATATAGTAGAATCGGGATACTGTTCCTGCTCGCCGGCGTATGTCTCCATAGCAGCATCAATACTGTGAAATTGCGCCTTTTGTCTTGTATCCTTGGCAATTCTCCGCACCATACTAAGGGCCGGCACCAATAGACCAATTAAAATCGCTATAATGCTCATTACCGTCAGAAGCTCAACGATTGTAAACCCCCTCACCAATTTGCACAACGCAGGGGATTTATCCCCACCACCAATGTATTGGTGTGGGGATTTAGATATTTGCCGGCCAATCTGCTTTTGCATACTTTCTGCCTTTTCACCCACAACACAAATTGGTGTGGGGGTGAACCCAATTTTTTTCTTTTTCGTTTCCATTTTATAACCTTTCATATAATTGCCATTACTTCATTTAACTAACGACTATCAACTATCAACTTAAGTGCCCTCAAGCCAGTTTTCAGCAAAAAGAGCAAAGTCAAGGATGTTAACTGCGCCATCCGTATATATATCTGTTCCATTGCAATCGTTATTCAGATTGCAATCTATCCTAAGCCACCACTGGGCTAAATAGGCAAAGTCCACAAAATTAACGCCATCCGGACAAGCAAAATCACCCAGCAGAAATTGCCAATAAAATTTTGGATAGTACAAACCATTGACACACATCCGCCAGGTATCATTTGTACCATTAGCTGTTTCACCGAGAAAATCCCAATCTGCATTAAGAAATGTATTTATATCCTGCATTTGTGCGGTGGTCTTGCCAATGCCGCCGGCGCTTGTCGTTCTGCCGGAAGTGTTGACGTCCCAGAAGGAATCATTAACATCGCCATAATTATATCCCACCAGACCCCCGACATAACTGCCGCCTCCAGTTACCACGCCTGTAGAATAGCAGGTGTTAACATCGCTGGCAGAAGCAGAATTACTTCCCACAAGACCGCCGACATAACCGCCTCCGCCGACCGTATCCATAGAATAGCAATCAATAATGCTGCCGTAATTACCTCCAACCATACCGCCGACATAACTGCTGCTTCCAGTGACCTTTCCGGTAACATAACATCCGCTAATAGTGCCATTATGGCGTCCCACCAAGCCGCCGACATAATTGCTGCTTGCGGTTATATTGATGTCTTCAACTCCCAGGTTGAAAATCTGGCCGCCGAGGCCGGTCGCATCAGTGCGGCCAAACAAGCCGACATTGGTACTGCCATTTATAATCGCGTTGTAAATAATATACCCATCACCGTCAAAGACTCCCGTAAAATTGGTGGTAGGGTTGCCGACAGGCGTTAATGCAACCCCCTGTAAGTTTATATCAGCTATCAGGATAAAATATTTATTCCAGTCGGCAGTAGTATTCATCAGGTCATTCCAGTCGGAAACTGAAGCAATTTGATACGGTTCGGCAGGAGTACCGTTTCCATCTGAATAGGCATAAACAACATTAAACAAGCAAAGAACAAAACCAATCGCTGCCCACTTTTTTCGATACAAATTAAACATAATCAAGTCCTCCTTATATCTTTTTTTCTATATTCACCGGTAAAAACTTATTACCACTGATTTCTAATATTTATTTCGTATTTCGTTCATCGGTTGCGCTGCTCGTTTCGTTCTTCGTTATGCGGTTGCGTATTTAACGACGCTCTACGGTTAACGCAACCGATACGAGCCTCGCAACCACAACCGTAAGACGTATTCTTAAAAATCTTAAATTTTCAATATTAAATTTTAAATTACATCAGAGACGTAATAATCCTTATCATCGGCAAAAAGATTGACAGCACTATCGTGCCTACGGTGCTGCCGAGTATGAGAATCATCACCGGCTCGAGCAGCGACATTAAAGAACCAACCAGCACATCCACATCTTCATCAAAATTGTTCGCAATCTTTATAAGCATCTTGTCCATATCGCCGGTTTCCTCACCGACGTCAATCATATTCACCACCAGGCTGTCGGTAGTCTTGGACTGTTTGAGCGGATTTGCGAACGTATCGCCCTGACGGATTGCGTTGTGCACCTTGTGAAGCGCGGCCGAATAAACCTCATTGCCGGCGGTTTCAGCAGTGATGTTTATGGCCTCGAGTATCGGCACACCTGCACCGATAAGCGTACCGAGCGTTCTGGTCCAGCGGCCGACAGAAGTCTTGTAAACAATCTTGCCGACAACCGGCATTTTGATATAAATGGTGTCAAGTATCATCCTGCCGAGCGGAAACTGTCTTACAAGCCGCAGCAGAAAAATAATTGCTATCGGTATCGCAATCATCACCGCCCAGCCATATCGAAATGCGATCCAGTTGCTGACAGCCATAAGGCCGCGAGTAAGGGCGGGCAGGTCACCACCGGCCATCTCCTTGAGAGTCTCGCTGAACTTTGGAATAACCCCAATCATCAATCCCATAACTATACCAAAAGCAGCGGTCATAACCACGACTGGGTAGATCATAGCACCCTTAACCTTGGCCTTGAGCCGCTGAGCCTTTTCCATAAAGTCCGCAAGTCTTGCCAGAATGACATCAAGCACACCGCCGACTTCGCCTGCCGCGACCATATTGACAAAGAGTCTGTTAAAGGCGTGCGGAAATCTGCCGAGCGCCTCCGACAAAGTTGCTCCGCCTTCTATATCATCCGCCACATAACCAATGACACGTTTAAACGTGCAGGGCTTCTGCTGCTCTTCGAGAATGCGCAGCGAACGAAGAATCGGCAGACCGGCATCCTGAAGCGTCGAAAGCTGGCGTGCAAACTGCGTAAGCTGCTTTACTGCTACTCTGCCGCCCGCACCGCGGCGCGTTTTGGGTTTGGCTGCTGCAGCCTTTTTTTCACGAGCACCGCCCTTCGGTTTGGGAGGCTTGGTGGGGAAATAACCCATGTTTCGTATTTTGCTCAGCGCCTCTTCACTACTGAGAGCTTCTATCTGGCCATTGACCTCCTGGCCCTTCGAATCCAACGCTTCATATTGAAAAACCGGCATATATCACCTTTTCCGATTTTGAATTTTTAATTTTGAATTACTTATACCTCTTCCATGACCGTTTCCTTGACAACCTCTTCAATGGTCGTCAGGCCGTTATATATGGCGTTGAGACCTTTCTCACGAAGCATCCTCATCCCGCCCTTTCTGCCAGCGTTACGCAAAATGTTTGTAGAGGCATGATTCATCACCAGCTCACGCATCTCATCGTTAAAGGTCATTATCTCAAATATCCCCATTCTGCCCCTGTAACCGGTATTGTTGCACCGGTCGCAGCCGCGGCCGTAATAAAATGTCTTGCCCCGCACAACTTCGGGCGTCAGGTTAAGTTCCAAAAGCTGCTCTTCTGTCGGCTCATAAGGCTCTTTGCAGTTCCTGCAAATCTTGCGAACAAGCCTCTGAGCAATAAGACCTTCGAGAGTCGCCGTAATCAAAAACGGCTCCAGACCAAGGTCCAGAAGTCTTGCTATCGCACTGGGAGCGTCATTGGTGTGAAGGGTCGTAAAGACAATGTGGCCTGTAAGCGAGGCCTGCGCCGCAATCTCAGCTGTTTCAAGGTCACGAATTTCGCCGACAAGAATAACATCCGGGTCCTGACGCAAAATATGCCTCAGACACCTTGCAAACGTCAGACCTATATCCGGCTTCATCTGCACCTGAATAATGCCGTCAATGTCGTATTCGACAGGGTCTTCGGTGGTAATCAGCTTGCTGTCGATTGTATTGAGCTCCTTAAGCGCCGAATAAAGCGTCGTCGTCTTGCCGCTGCCGGTCGGGCCTGTTACAATAATAATTCCGTTGGGCTTTTGTATCAGTTGGCGGGTTATCATTAAATCATTTGAATCCAGTCCAAGATTATCGAGCTTCAAATCGAGCTGCGACCTGTCAAGAACACGAAGCACCACGCTTTCGCCGAACATCGTCGGCAGAACACTCACACGAAGGTCAACAGGATTGCCCTGAACCGTCAGCGGAATTCTGCCGTCCTGCGGCAGTCGTCTTTCCGCTATATCGAGATTTGCCATAACCTTTATTCGTGAACTTAAAGCCACGGCAATATGCTTGGGGGGCGGAACCATCTCATAAAGCACACCGTCAATACGATACCGCATCTTGAACTCCGTCTCGAAAGGCTCAAAGTGAATATCCGAGGCCTTGTCCTTGATAGCTTGCAGTAGAACAAGGTTAAGAAGCTTCTTTACAGGGTTGGACTCCGCCAGTTCCTTGAGCTCATCGAGGTCTATACTCTGGTCTCTGCCCTGAAACTCCGCCAGAAAATCATCATGTTCCAACTCGCCTATAAGGTCATTGATGCTCTCCTCTTCCTTTGAATAGTATTTCTTGAGAACCTCATCAAGGTCGGCTGGGGAAGCAACCTTTGCATTGACCTTAAAACCCATCAGCGTACTTAAATCATCGGTCGCCTTGAAATTATCAGGACTGTCAATTGCCACCACCATGCTGTTTTGAGATTTGTCATACTGCAGAGGCACAACACGGTAGGCATTGGCCATCTGGGCGGGAATCTGCGAGATAACCTCTTGCCTTAGTTCTGCACCCGCAAGGTCCACATATTCCATCCCGCGCTGAGCCGCCAACGCCCTGCGAAGCTGCTTTTCGTCTATCAGGCCAAGCTCAAGCATCACCTGACCAAGCAGGATGCCTCCTCCTTTTTTCTTCTGAACAGCAAGGCATTCATGAACCTTCTCCCTCGTTAAAATCCCCATCTTGACAAGGATTCGACCCAATGTTCGGCCTCGCAACTGTTCTATCGGAATGTCTTTAGCCATAACAGACCTCCGAAATCAAAAATAAACCAAAAATTTTTATTTTCATCTTCTGCTACTAAATATACGTTCATAAAACCATAATGGCAAGAAAATTATATATATGACACATGGTTTTTGCAAAATACAGTACTCTACAAGTATAGTATTATGAAGTCTGTCTTATGTTTAAAATCGGCAAAATAACCTGGCAGGTATACCTCTTTGTAACATAAACCCCACAATTTCAGAAGGTTCAGACAGACAGAAAATAGGTCAAAAAAATTCGGCATTATCTTGTCTGGTTGTCGTAAACAAGCTTGACTTTTTGAAAAAAATCATTCGGAAGCCCCGAGAATCGGCCCTAAACTGTCAAGCTCTTTTCTGATTTCTTCGGTTCGGGAACCATGCTTCTTTTCCGCCTTTTCGAGCATAGCGCTTGGCTGTCTGGCCTTGTCGAGCATCTCCTCGAGACTTATTTTATCCTTGTCGTAAAGATCCCACAGATGGTCATCCAGCAGCTGCATCCCGAGTTTTTTGCCTGTCTGGATACTCGATTCAATCCTGTAGGTCTTGTTCTCGCGGATAAGGTTGGAAATCGCAGGCGTTACAACCATAAATTCATAAGCCGCCACCCTGCCTTTGCCGTCTTTTAATGGACACAATGCCTGACTCAGAACCGCAAGAAGATTGGTGCTCATCTGAACCCGTATCTGCTCCTGCTGGGCAACAGGGAAGGCATCGATTATTCGGTTAATCGTGCCCTGACAGCCGGTGGTGTGAACCGTGCTGAACACAAGGTGCCCTGTCTCCGCAGCACGGATGGCATTTTCCATTGTCTCAAGGTCACGAAGCTCGCCGACAAGAATTACGTCCGGGTCCTGTCGTAGAACTCTTTTCAGGGCCTCGGCAAAAGTCGGCGTATCTACACCGACTTCACGCTGAGTTATAATTGATTTTTTATGCTGATGATAATACTCAATCGGTTCCTCAACTGTAACTATGTGCCGGTCGAGGGTTTCATTTATATAGTTAATCATACTTGCAAGCGTTGTTGTCTTTCCACAACCAGTTGGGCCGGTTACAAGGAAAAGCCCCCTCGGTCTGCGACAAAGGGCCGAACAAATCTTCGGCAGGCCAATCTCCTCAAAGCTCATCAGCCTGGACGGTATGAGCCTTAAAACAATTGTAATATTGCCTTTCTGTTTGAAGACAGCTGTTCTGAACCTGGCCTGGTCGCCGAAGGCAAATCCAAAATCTGTGCCGCCTTTTTCCTGCAGTTCCTGTTGTTTTTTGTCCGGCGTGACACTTTTCATAAGTTCGGCCGTATCTTCGGGCTCGAGCACCTTGGTCTCAAGCGGCCTTAATCTGCCGTGAATCCTCAATACCGGCGGCCTGCCGACCGTAAGATGCAAATCAGAAGCGCCCATTTTTATACATGCCTCAAGAAGCCTGTCTATATGTACCGTTGCCATATTCAAATCCCGTTAAAATTATGTTATTCGAGCATAAGACCTTCTGCCTGAGAGTGTAGGGCCACTTCTGCAGGCGTGGTTATGCCCTTGAATATTTTGTTTTTGCCGTCCACAAGGAGAGACTTCATTCCGGCGGCCTTGGCAGCGTTGCGAAGCACCGAGGCCGAAGACCTTGCAAATGCGAGCTCTCTTAATTCATTGCTCATTTCAAGTATCTCAAAGATACCTATTCTGCCTTTATAGCCTGTGTTATTGCATTTGCTGCAGCCGGCACCCTTATACACCGGATATTTTTTTATATCATCAGGCCCGATATTAAGAAGCCGAAGATAATGCGGGTCTGGATGCTCATCAACGACTTTGCAGTTGACGCAAATCTTCCTTACAAGCCGCTGGGCCATTATAGCCTGAATTGAACTGGCGACAAGGAAAGGTTTTACGCCCATATCAATCAGACGCGTAATCGCGCTGGGGGCGTCATTTGTGTGCAGAGTGCTGAAAACCAGATGTCCCGTCAGTGCGGCCTGTACCGCTATATCTGCAACCTCAGCATCACGAATTTCGCCTATAAGAATCACATTCGGAGCCTGACGAAGCATTGACCGAAGTATCCTTGCAAATGTCAGCTCTATCTCCTCCTTGACCTGACATTGATTTATTCCTGCAACATTATATTCGACGGGGTCTTCGGCTGTAATAATCTTTTTGTCCGGACGATTGAGCTCCTTAACCGCCGAATAAAGTGTCGTACTCTTGCCGCTTCCCGTAGGACCCGTTACAAGGAATATGCCGTTCGGCCTTTTGATTATCTTCATGAATTTATTATAATCCTCCTCACCTAAGCCTAAGGCTTGAATACCTATATTTATCGACTCCGGCTCAAGGATACGAAGAACTATACTTTCGCCGTGATAACCGGGAAGAGCTGAAACACGAAAATCTATCTTCCTGCCGTCTATCTCCCGCTGGATTCTGCCGTCCTGAGGAAGACGTCGCTCCGCTATGTCCATACCCGAAAGAATCTTGAGACGAGTTGCCACAGAGGCCTGCATGTTCTTGGGGATATTGTCCCGCTCGCTGCAGACACCGTCAACACGATAGCGAACTCTTACGCGGTCGGTCATCGGCTCAATATGAATATCGCTTGCCTTCAAATGAACCGCCTCGTCAATAATCAGATTGACCAGCCGAATAATCGGCCCTTCATCATCTTCATCTGCCTCCTGTGCCTGTCGAATCTCGGCTTCAACCGATAGACCTTCTTCGCTAAGCTCTGCAGCCGTCGCATCAATACTGCTTCTCACGTCGTCAATACTGCGGTCGATAAAGGCCCGAATCTTCGTCGGACTTGCAATGCAGCAGTCAATTTCGCTGTTGAGCCTGAAACGCAGTGTATCCAGCATATCCAAATCCAGCGGGTCGCTGATAATGAGTTTTAATCTGCCGTTCTCTTTGCTCAGCGGCAGAACGCCGTACTTCTGAATAACCTCTTCGGGTATGAGATTTAATATGCTCTGCGGAATCGACTGCTTGTCAAGGTCCACATAGTCAAGACCAAACTGATGAGCGATTGCCTTGCTGACGTCATCCTCAGAAACCAGACCAAGCTCCACCAGCGTTTCGCCAATCCGCTTGTTTTTCTCCCGCGAAGTCTTTAGTGCCTGAACAAGCACTTCCTTGCCGACTAATCCGCTTTCATAGAGTATTTCGCCTAATTTTCTCCGGTTTTTCGCCATAAATCCTGCTTACCCCCTCTCTTGCTTCGCAAGAAGCTGAGGGGGCTAATAATGTCTTCATAACCACTATACCAATATCGGTCAAATTGGTCAAATACCCAACTTCAACCTGAGCAGATTCAGGGCAGTTTGGGCAGCTCTTTGACGAATAAAGTCTCTGTCTCTGGGTCCGAATAAAAATTTTTCCGTGTCAACCCCGCTATTCGGCGAATCGGCGGGGTCAATACCTGTCGGCAGTGCTATGGAAATATATACCAGTCCGACAGGTTTTTGTTCGCTGCCGCCCTGTGGGCCGGCTATTCCCGTAACGGCTATGGCGAAATCTGCGCCGCTCTTTTGTTTAGCCCCGGCAGCCATAGCTGCTGCAACCTCGCTGCTGACCGCCCCTGCCTGTTCAATCAACTCCTTTTTTACTCCGAGTTCCAATATTTTCGACTCGTTGCTGTACGTTACCCAGCCGTTGAGAAAATACCTGCTCGAACCCGGCACATCGGTAATCATTTCGGCTACAAGACCGCCGGTGCAGGATTCAGCCACAGCCAAAGTTTTTTTCATATCCAAAAGCTTTTGACCTACAACCTGGGACAGGGTTTGCTCATCTAATCCATAAACAAGTTTGCCAAGAATACCGCGAAGTCTTTGAATGTCCTGGGCCGCCATGGTCTCGGCTCTGCTTTTGTCCTCTGCCCGGGCAATAATATGCAGCGTGATAATTCCGCAATCTACGGTGCAGTTTATCTGCGGATTTCGACCGCGCGCCATCAAATCGCCGAGCATCTCGGCGATAGCTGATTCGCCTGCACCAATGCATCTGACTTTTTTTACGACAATAAAATCACCGCAGGCAGATTTTTTTATCCTCGGCAGAATTGACTTGTCGAACATTTGTTTCATCTCAGAAGGCACGCCGGGCAGGCTTGCGATTATTTTTTTATCATTTTCGTAAAATATTCCCGGCGCAGTGCCAAGGTCATTCTCAATCGCGCTTGTGCCGGCAGGAAGATAAGCCTGGATTTTGTTCTTTTCAGCCATTGGATAGTTTCTGACTGCAAAAAACTTTTTTATTTTCTCCTCAATTTCGCAATGATACTCAAGTTCAACAGCTAAAAATTCCGCAATCCCCTGCCTCGTCAGGTCGTCGTCCGTCGGTCCAAGCCCGCCGGTAATTAAAATGATATCCGCTTTTTGTATGGCGCACTCAACAGCATTTTTAATATCCCCAACGTCATCCGGCACAGCACAACTGTACACCACAGGCACCGACACAGAAAGCAGCCGGCCTTGCAGCCAATTACTGTTTGTATCTACAGTCTGGCCGTTCAAAAGTTCATTGCCGATGCATATTATCGCCGCATTATTCATATCTTAGAACTCAATCATCGCCTTGATTACGCCGTCCTTGTAGCCGGCCGCAAGTTCGAAGGCTTTTTGTGAGTCCTTAAAAGCAAATTTGTGCGTAACCATATAGTCAAGATTCGCTTTGCCTGTTACAAGAAGCTCAATCGCATCTTCGATACAGCGATTCTGCCTGCGGATATTCACGATTGTAATTTCCTTTCTGCGGATTTTGTCAATACTGAAGGAAACTTTATCTTCACGCGGGATACCTACAATGGCAAGTCTGCCGCCGGGACGCAGAATTTCAACACCTTCATCGAGCGTGCTCAATTGGCCGGCACATTCATAAACAACATCAACACCGCCAGGTTCAAGTTTGCTTATCTGTTTGACAACGTCGCTTTTATCCGGATTGCCGACCCAGTCTGCGCCGTGCTTTTTTGCAGCAGCAAGTCTTTCGGGAATTTTATCCGTCATATAAATTTTCGCAGCGCCCTGCACTCTGGCTGCCTCCATACAGCTTAAACCTATCGGTCCTGAGCCGAGTATCGCTATTTTATCGCTGTACGCTCCCTGACCCTGTTTTACCGAATATACGCCTATCGAAAAAGGCTCGCATATCGCCGCCTGAATAAGCGTGAGCCTGCCGGTTATCACAAAACAATTTTCTGCCGGCATAACCATATATTCACACAAACAACCCTCGCCCTGGCCGGGTGTTCCAAGAAACTTTATATTCCTGCAGGTATTTTCCCTGCCCATCCTGCACTGGTCGCATTTGTGACAAACAACCGTCGGCTCAACGACAATCTCGTCGCCGACCCTTATACCTTCTACAGCCTTGCCGATTTGGGCCGCCGTTGCAGAGCACTCATGACCGATTCTATACGGATATTTTACAACCTGTGTGCCTACCCTGCCGGTCTCGTAATAATGGACATCGCTGCCGCATATCCCCACCGCCGCAAGCTTCAGCAGCACATCCGTATCCTTTGTTATCTTAGGCTCCGGAACATCAACAAGCTCCAAACGCTTCAATCCCGTCAATGCCAGTGCTTTCAAGTTAAATCCCCACTAATTTCATACATTGAATCTGAACAATATAACATCGCCGTCCTGAACGACATAATTTTTGCCTTCAAGACGCATTTTGCCGGCAGCCTTTACAGCCTTTTCGTCGCCGAGCTTTCTTAAGTCCTCAAAGCTCATCGTTTCCGCTCTGATAAACCCGCGTTTCATATCGCTGTGAATCTTGCCCGCTACGTCGAGCGCCGTCGTGCCGGCATTTATCGGCCAGGCCCTTGTTTCATCATGAGCCACCGTAAAAAACGTAATAAGCCCCATTGCACAGCAGCAGCTTTTCGCAAATTTATTTGCCACAGACTCGGTTATCTGCAAATCCTTCATAAAATCGATTCTGCTTTTTTCATCGAGCTGGCTTATCTCATATTCAATCTCGCCGCAAACGCTGATTGCCGGAACGGTCGAATCCAAAACGACCGATGTGTCAAAAGTCTGTGCAGGATTATTTTCTGCGGTGTTGAAAACAACAACCATCGGTTTTAACGTTAGAAAACCAAGCGATTTTACAAGCTCAGTTTCTTGGGGGGTTTTAACTGCCGTTTTTATCGGTTTTTCAGATTCGATGGTCTGACGCAGTTTCAGATAAATCGCGAGTTCCACTTTCTGTTTTGCATGGTTCTGTGTAGGCTTATGAAGCTGCTTTTGGAGTTTTTCAATCCTTGTTTCAACAAGCCCAAGGTCTGCAAGAAGCAATTCGGTCATAAGCTCTGAAAGTTCCTTTAAAGGCTCTGCCTTGATGCCTGAGCGGTCAAATGCCCTTATCACCAGCACAAGCAGTTCGCTTGTTCGTATCTGCTCCAGCAATCTTTTAGCAGCGGCTCTGGAGTGGTCATCAGCGAAAGACAAGCCCGGCAAATCAAGGCAATCTACCGTTGCATTGGCTTTCTTTCTCGGCTTGTAGCGGCCAAAAAGCCAGTCAAGCCTTTCATCAGGCACTGCTGCAATCACTTCTTCAATCTGTACAGAACCGCTATGTCCCATCTGTCTGCCGCTTATTGCGGCAAGCAGCGTGCTTTTGCCCGAACCGATTTCACCGAGAAATGCGGCCTTCATCCGCCTACCTCTCTGAAAACACTGCTGCCGTAAGAATCATACGCCACAATTGCCGGAAAATCCTTAAACTCAAGCTTCCTTATTGCCTCGGCGCCTAAATTCTCATACGCAACAACTTCGGCAGAAACTATATACCGACTCAGAAGAGCTCCGGCTCCGCCGAGCGCAGAAAAATGAACCGCACAATATTTCTTCAACGCATCTCTGACAGCACTGTCACGACAGCCTTTGCCAATCATCCCCTTAAGACCCGCCGCCAAAAGTACGGGGGAGAACCTGTCCATCCTTGCTGATGTCGTCGGTCCTGCCGAACCTATCACTCTGCCCGGCCGGCCAGGCGTGGGACCAACAAAATAAAAAACCTCACCCTTTATCGGTATCGGCAGCTGCTCTCCCTTCTCAATAAGTCCACAAAGTCTTTTGTGTGCTGCATCACGCGCAGCATAAACAATACCGCTGATAACAACTTCATCGCCGCTTCTCAGCGACCGCACAACCTCATCTGTCAAAGGCGTTGTTATTTTATTCATAAAATCCTGCCGAGAAACTATCCCAATGGACGCATTTTACATAAAAACCCCCCCCTTTGCACGTCAAATAATCTGTTGCCAAAGGGTAAAAAAAATGATATTATGCAGATTATGACAAAATTCCCCATATTTCTGAACATGGCCGGAAAACGTGCGGTTGTAATCGGCGCAGGCGCCGTCGCCGCAAGAAAGGTCATTTCACTGCTCGAGGCCGGCGCCAGAGTAACCGTCGTGGCTGAACATATAGATGACGCTCTTAAGGCAAGGTGCAACCAGACAAACGCAGAAATCATCGAGGCCAAATACGCAAAGGACTATCTCGTCGGCGCAACACTCGCCTTTGCCGCAACAAACGACGCCAAAACAAATGCGCAGATTTACAAAGACTGTCAGCAGCTTGAGGTGCTCTGCAATGTAGTCGATAATCCGACACTTTGCGATTTTTTCACACCGGCTGTAGTAAAAAGAGACGACCTTCAGATTGCAATATCAACCGACGGCAATTTTCCCGCTTATGCAGGACATTTGAGACAAAAGCTCGAGGAAATTATCACATCCGAACATGGCAGATTCGTAACAGAACTCGAAAAACTAAGAGAAAAAGTCTTTGCTCAAATCACAGATACAAATAAAAGAAAAACTATCCTCGGTGTCCTTGCGGGTGATGAGGCTTTCGAAATATTCAAAAAAAAAGGCTCGGATGCCCTATGCATCTGGGCCGAAAAAATTATCGCTGAAACAAAAAATTAAGCTTTAATCTTGTCTATTGTTACCTCCATATACTTCTGACGGTGGCCGATTCGCTTTTTGCTGGCTTTACGCCGTCTGAAATAGGTCGGATATAATTTCTCCCCCTTTACTATCGATTCGGCCGCAGTGGCGGAAAATCTGCCTGTTACCTTTGCGCCTTCAATATAAGGCGCACCTACCTTAAATTTCTTGCCGTCAGCTACAAACAGCACCTTATCCATCTCTATTGTCCGGGCATCGCCAGCTACATCAGCCAACTCAATTCGAACACGACTGCCTTCTGCAACCTTGTATTGCTTACCGCCTTGCTCTATAACGGCATACATCTGCTCTAAAACTCCTGAAAAAAAGTCCAAAAATACCAAACCTTCACAGAAAGGGAGGTATTATAGAAATTCAGCCGATATATGTAAAGAAAATTGTTATCTAATTTCAGAGCTGCAAAATCTCAAATTTATCTATACTAAAAAGGTCGGGAACAATAATTTTATAGCTTTTGAAACTTTTGACAATATTATGCAATAAAACCCGCTTACCGGGCGTCTTTACCTGTGAAAAAACAAAAAAATGAGCAGTTCAAATGATGTTACCCAAATAGTAGAACGCTGTCGAAAAGGTGAGCCCCAAGGTTTTTCGCAACTGGTTGACAGCTACTCAAGTCGTTTATTTGGCTACTTTTACAGATTAACAGGCAACAGGGACGACTCGAACGAACTGCTCGGCGAGCTCTTTTTAAAAGTTGTTGAGAAAATCGGCACCTGTCGGCCAGAGACCTTTGACGCCTGGCTCTTTAAAATGGCTTCGAATCTCTTTGCAGATTACACCAGGGCAAAAAAACGCCGCCAAAAAATGCTTGGCCAGATGGCAAAAGAGACTCAGACCGAAACACAACCCCCGGAAATTGACGACTATATGACCGATAAATTGACCAGACAACTGCAAAGGCTCGACGGCGAAACTGCCGAAATTATTGTTATGCGATACTATTCAGGCTTGAGCTTTGAAGAATTGGCAAAAATCCGAAAAGAACCGCTCGGAACATGTCTTTCAAAGGTGCACCGCGGACTAAAAAAACTGCGACAGTTAATGGAAAATTGTGATGACTGAATTTAAAAACAAAATGAATGGTGAGCAAAGTCGAACCAACGAAAATATTGACAGGCTCCTGTCAAAATTCTTTCCGCCCGACCAGGCCCAGCAGATAAAAACTGATTTTGCATCTGCCGATGCACTCTTTGAAAAATTTCCTGCGCCAAACCCTTCACAGCAGACACTTACGGATATAAAACAAAGAATAGCTCAACGGCTTGAAAGCCGAAAACATATAAGCTGGACAGGCGTCCTCGTAAAAACAGCCTCCGTCGCGGCAGTTATTGTTATCATTTCTGCTGTCCTGCTGGTGAATTACACCGGAAAGGATTTGACTCAATACGCCAAAGACAAGCAGCAGGCATCTCTATGGCAACGCGAAGAAACAGACTCCGACATATCAACCTTCGAAGCTGAAATAGAACAACTGAAAAGTGAACTGCTGGCCATAAATCTCGGCGAGGAAAACGGCACAAATGGAACTCTTGTCAACCAGATTGAACAGCTTGAACTCGAAATAATTGAAACTGAAAATACATTTTGGAAAGGATGAAAAAATGAAAGCGACACAAAAGATGGCATTATTGCCGATACTTATCCTCTTTCTGACAGCGGTTTTTGTTTATGCTCAGGAAGCCAACCAGGCCGAGCCGCCGCCAATACCGCCTCCGGAACCGCAGGTAACACCGCCTCCGGAACCGCCGGATGAGCCAAGATTTATGCTCAAGGATAATTATATCACAGACCTTCTTGAAAAAATCAGGCAGGACGACCCGAATGAGGCTGCAAGACTCGAAAAACTTCGACAAGAAGACCCCCACCAGTTCAGGGTCGAAATCCGCAAGATAGCATGGGAACAGATGAAGTCCGAGCGTGAGCCAGGCTTTGAGCGACCCATGCTGCCCGAAGGACCCGAAGGCAGAGATGCTATGCGAAACCGCAGAGCCTTCAAGGCAAGAGACAGAGGAAGAGAACAGCTCAGCGAAATGGACCAAGAGCTGATAAGCTGGCTTGAAAAAAATGAACCGGATAAGGCAAAAGAACTTGCCGAGCTGAAGGAAAAAGACCCGCCGGCCTACAGGAAAAGGATAGCCATCGAGCTGAAAAAATACCGGGAAATAATTGAAACCGAAAAAACCAACCCCGCTCTGGCAGAAGTTCTGAAAAAAGACCTTGCGCTGAAGCAGCAGCGGGACCAGATTCTCGAAAAAATCAGGGGCACTACCGACGAAAAAGAGAAACAACAGCTCACCAAACAATTAAAACAGGTAGTCAGCGAAAGGTTCGACCTGATTGTACAGAAAAAACAATTCAAGTATGAAGACCTCAAAAAGAAACTCGAAGAACTTCAGCAGCGCGTAAACAGAAGCCAGGCAGAACTTGAAAACTTCAAAACCAAAAAGGACGAGCAAATCAAGAAATACCTGGAAAGCCTTATCAACCAGGCCGGACAATTCGACTGGGATTAAAAACTGCTTCAAAACTTCCCCTTATGGTGAAAGCCCCTTCATTCGGAGGGGCTTTTTTTACATCCTGCTTTTGGCCTGCTCCAGTTTTGTCGCTTCGGCCAGTATCTTTTTTTCCTTCCTTGTAAGGCTTGAAACGCCGTGCCTGTTGACCTTCTCCAAAATTCTGTCAACTTCCTTCTGCAATTCGCTATATGCCTTGAATCTCTTTCCCCAGTCGTCGGTATGCGAAACAACTTTGTATCTGTTTTTCCATCTCGGCCAAAGATATACGTATCCCGCTCCGACAGCCATACCGGCAAGATGAGCCGCATCGCCGCCGGCATTGGCGGCCCTCGTAAATATACTGACAACATAAATAAACGTCAGAATTACGGCAGCAATGCGTATCGGCACAGGAAAGAAAAAGAAAAACACTACAAACTGCGGAAATAATATCGCGCAGGCGGCAAGCATTCCAAGTATCGCCCCCGACGCGCCAACAAGAACTCCCGGTGCAGTTACGCCGAGTGCGGTAAGCAGCAGATAAAAAACTCCGCCGACCGTGCCGCAGACAAGATAAAAAACGAGAAACTTTTTACTATGCCAGAACCGCTCAAGAGTCGGCCCGAGAAAAAACAGGCCAATCATATTCAGAACCAGATGCCACGGGTTTGACGGGTCGTGCAGAAACTGATAACCTATCAGCCGCCAAAATTGAAGGTATCGCCAGGCCGAAGTCGAATCCACGCTGAACCATTTGTAAATAAAATCACCCAAAGGCCTTACGATAACACACAGCAGAAATATCCCGACATTCAGCACCAAAAGCCTCTTAACCACAGGCGTCAACTGCGGCAATCTGAACTGCAACTGCGGTCGGTCGGTCTGCTCCTCATAGTCAGGCCGGTAATAATCCCTGTCATAAATACCCATACATTATCCAAAAATTATTGTCTTATCGCTTCTTCTCTTATATTATCGGGAAAAATCGTTTTGTTCAAAAAGAAAACTTAAAATGAGCGAATTTGACTTTCTAAAAGAGCAGCTCAGCCAACTCCAGCAGGATGACCTGCTGCGAGAACTGTTATGTATAGACTCTGCTGCAGGGCCTGTGATTCGTATTGGAAATGCCGAAAAAGTGCTGTTTTGCAGCAATAACTACCTCAATCTGGCTAACAATCCCCAAATCATCACCGCCGCAAAAAATGCGATTGGTCAGTACGGCCTTGGCTCAGCCGCCTCAAGACTTATCAGCGGCACAATAAAACCGCATATAGAACTCGAAATTGCCATTGCCAAAATGTTCAATAAACAAGCTGCCCTTATTTTCCCTTCAGGGTATATGACAAACCTTGCCGTTCTGCAGACCATACCGCAGAAAGGAGACCTTCTGCTTTTAGACAAACTCGACCATGCCTCAATAATCGACGCTGCAAAAGGCTCAGAAGCGGATTTCAGGACTTATCATTCGCCGCGGTGCGACTCGTCGCGGCGAAGGCCGCAGCCGAAGTCGGACCGCGTCGCAACGGGCAGGACACAATCCGCCTTTGGCGAGACCTCGCCTTTAGGCGGATTCGACAGAATTGAGAAATTTCTTTCATCCGACAAATACAACCGGAAATTCATCGTTACCGAAAGCGTTTTCTCAATGGATGGCGATTTTGCCGAGCTTGAAAAACTAATCGAGCTGAAAAAACAATATAATGCTTTTTTGATTGTCGATGAAGCTCACGCCTTCGGCTGTATGGGCGAAACCGGTGCAGGGCTCGCAGAAGAGCTTGGCCTGCTAAATGAGATTGATATTGTAATCGCAACGTTAAGCAAGGCCGCAGGCTGCTGCGGCGGCTTTGTTGTCGGCGATAAATGTGTAATAGATTACCTTATAAATAAGGCAAGGCCGTTTATTTATACAACCGCGCCTTTGCCTGCAAATTCTGCTGCTGCTCTCTGTGCGATTGAAATAATCAAAAACGCAAAAGGTAAAAGGAGAAAATTAAAAGAAAATGCAGACTATTTAAGAGAAAAGTTAAAAACCCTTGGCCTTAATACAGGCACAAGCAGCAGCCATATAATCCCTGTAATCATTGGCGATAATAAAAGAACGCTTGAAATTTCAAAACAGCTTCTTGAAAGGGGATTTTTGGTTGTTGCGATTCGCCCGCCTACAGTGCCGGCAGGCTCAGCAAGACTAAGAATTTCAGTCCAGTGCGACCATACGAAGGAGCAGATTGATTTGCTGTGCAAGGCAATAGAACAGTCGTTGGTCGATAGCCACTAAGGCAATAAGGCACAAAGTTCATTGAAGATTTAAGATTGAAGATTGAAAACTTGTGGAATCATCCGCGGCGGATTTTTTTAGATACGGAAATTAAAATATTCAAAAAACCGGGGTTTTTGCGGATTTTCTGGAAAATTTTTAAAACCGGAACCTTGTTTTTGATTCAAAAATGAGGTTTGTAGTCAAAAATGCGCAAGTTTTTTCGAACAAAGCGCGCAAGTTTGACAAAATAGGGGTAAAAATTTTGAATTTTTTTCATTTTTTTCCTACGAATTTGGAAAGTTTTACATAGTTTTGCCATAGTTTTATATAAAAATTGGATGATTTTAAAAAGGCGCAAGTAAAAACTTGCGCGTTTTGTGCGAAGCGAATAAACAAGAGTTTTAATCGCTGATTACAATGATTTATTTAAGCGGGTGAAATCGGTTGAGTTTGAAAAGAAAGAAAGTTAGGGTTTAGGGTGTAGGGGATAGGGTTTAGGGGGCGAAATAAGTTTTGACAAAAAGATAAGAAAGGTAGAAAATGAGGGAGATAGAATTTTGTGGGAGCAGTGAGGCTAAGAGTTGGTGAAGAAAAGAGTAAAAACTAAAATACGAATCGGCCACAAAGTTATTTTTAATGGAGTCAATTGAGCCAATGCGTTATGGATGATGAACAGTATATTGATAATATAAAGAATATGTCAGAAAATGAGGTGCGATTAAGGGCGCGTTCAAAAACAAGATACTTAGAAGAAGAGCTTGAAAAGAAAGCCAAAAGAATCAAGCCGGAGAAATTTGTTACTTCCACCCTTAACTTTTTTCGTGACCCTTCGCAAGAAACTTTTATCGCGCCACATACCATGTTACAAGCTATCGAAGCTAATTGTGCTTATCATAAAGGAGGATATGATGAAGATATTACATGGGGAAAATTTGCAGATATTATTAACTTGACTAAACGGCTTGAAGATGAAAATGATTTCTATTTGTGGTCAATTAGCCACAATCTTGGTATATTTTTCAATTTATAAACAGAATACAACTTGAAATACAAAAGACAGCTTTTTCCAAAACTGGTTTCGCGCGATATTGGCGATTGTATTTTAATAATGAATTTATTTCGCGGATAGCAGACGAGTTCGTAAAAAAGTATGACATTTCAATTTTAGATTGGTTTAAATGTTCTTTTGCTGCATTTACACTTTTTCAGAGAGATGTATCTGTAAATCCTGAGATACGAATCTCGAAGGATATAAATATTCCAGAGAAAGAATTGCTAAAGTATTTACGTATCAATAGTTATTCTGTAGAAGAACTCAGGCAACATTACCTACAAGTAAGAAAAGAAACAGAAAAAGAGTTTCACTTTCTTATCTCGTATGCTTTTTTGGAAAAACCGATTTTGTTGTTACCGAATGGAAAATATGTATCTCCTTTACCATCTTTAATAATCCGCCAATTGGGACATGGATTGAATGAACTGATTAGGAGAATTGATAAGAATGGATACCATTTGGGTAAAGCATTTCAGTTGTACTGTAGCGATGTTTTGAATTGTTTATCAGCTGATAAACAATTGTATGATGAAGATTATCTGCAAAAATTAATAAAAGGAGAAAAATGCTGTGACTTTTTATTATGCACGAATCATGAGAATATCCTCATCGAGTGTAAAGCTGTAAATTTTAACGTGAAAGTATTAACTGAAAATGGTTTAAAATCATCAGGTTTGGTAACCAAAGTAGTAGAAGGAATTTCTCAAATATATGAGACAATTGAGCATATTGTTTCTGGAAAGCTTAAAAACATCAACTTGGATTTGAATAAACCATTTGTTCCGATTATTGTTACTTTAGAAGAAATTCCAGAAGCAAATAGTGACTGGTATTATAATAAAATTATTTTGGGCAACGATAAAGCAAAAAAATTAAAGGTTATGGACAAACCTAATTTAATAATACTACGGCCAATTATTTTGTCAGTAAATACCCTTGAAAAACTTATTTCTTTTATGAGTTCCGCATCCGTCTCTTGTTTTGATTTGTATAACGAATGGTCACGGCTTGGCTATCATTTTGCAGGTGATTGGGGAATTTATCTTAGCCAAAAGATTGCGACAGAATTCGCAGGACGCAATATAATGTTACAATTTATGGGAAAAGAATTTAATAGTTTTCTTCAAACATTAAAGGTTAAAAGCGATTTAGAGGAAAGTGACTTTCTGCTAAAGATGGATTAATTCCGCTTTTAGTTTTTAAAAATGCCAGATAGAGATGTAAAAACCCTCGGTTTGAGAATCCACGGAAGCACACCTCGAGGGCAAGTAATACGGGATTTGATTTATTATCAATACAAGTAAATCCGCAATTTGTCATGCGTAATGCGTAGTGCGTAACCCGCCGAATAAATCGGCGGGCTTTCGGTGTTGTAAAAACGGAAATAAATCTCCTTCGATAAATTTATGGGGGGTTACATTTGCCGCAGGGGGTATAGCCACGAGCTTTCGCGTCCTGAAGCTTTATAGGAACAGAACTTTTGCTTAGATAACTGCAGCCACCAAGATGATATTTTTTACCTGTTTTTGTTACGTACACAATTATATCCTCTCCCTGTGTCGAGGTCTTCGATGATACTGTCGGTGCAGTTGACACAGTTGGTGCAGCTGGTAGGGGCTGCGAAACACTTTTTGACTGGCTAATATCCCAAAGGCCTTTGCTTCGCTCCTTAGCAAATTTTTCAAGCTGCTCAAATTCTGCCATATATTTAAAAGGGACTGTAGTATCTGAGCGGCCGTAACCTTGCCGGATAATTTCTGCATTTACGAATAAACCATCCGGGGCACGATATACATACTTCAGGATATAACCGTATTTATCCGGCTCATTCTGGTCGGGGGCATCGACAATATAGACATTTTCTCCTCTTAAAAGATTTTTGGTAAATGCGGCCATTTCCACACTATATTTTTCAGCCGGTTTTACGCCTATCAGCCTGACTTTTATATCCTGATTGTTCATATCAATAACAATTGTATCGCCGGCAATAACTCGAACGACCTGATAAGAAGGCAGGCTGGAAAGGGTAATTTTCTCGAAAACAGGAAGCTCAAAATTGAATTTATATGGTGTTGCTACACAAAGCGACAAGATTGCCGATATGGCAGATAGAAGAAAAATATTTTTGTTTCCCATTGCTCCCTCCGGATTTTTCTAAAAGTAAAAAATCAGTGTCAATTCATGTTAATTCTCCGTTAGGAGTCCCAAGGACGTGGTTAATTTCCGACAACGAATTTATCCGGCTTCATTTTGGTAAAAAGCCAGATAAGACCAAAACTTACCGCGACAAGTATGATACTTAAATTCTGAGAAACGGTAAGGCCATCGGCCTGAATGGGATTATCGTCGCGCAAAAATTCAAGAAAGAAACGCATCGAGCCGTAAATAATAAACATCAAGGCAAATGTAACGCCGGAACGGAAAAATACCGGAATCTTGTCTCCCCTTTTCTGCAACTGTATTCCTTTTTTGCGATGAAGATAAAGCAAGATACAGGCAACAAGCGCAGATGCCGATTCGAAAAATTGGGTCGGCCAAACCGCAAGACAGCGGAACGGGCCCTCTGTTACCTCAAACCTTTGCTGCGGCGTCAATATTTTAAATGGCTTTAAATAAAAATCGTATTTACGTTCCTTTGGAGCAGTCATCCATTCGCTCGCCTCATTGATAAACCCAAAAAAATCCGCCGGCAAATCAATGTAAGGCTTTTCCCTGCCTCTGGCAGGGTCAGGCTGAACCTGACTTTGATACGGCAGCGAGTTGTAAGGGAAACGAACCGAAATGAAAAAATTCGTCGGTTTGCCGAAACAGCAGCCGTTAAGAAAACAGCCGAGCCTGCCGAAAACAAGAGCGAGCATCAAACCCACCGCGAGTATATCGAGATACCGCCTTACAGGCAGCTTCTTTGACCGCAAATAAACAACTATAATAAAAATTGCAAGCAGGACGCCGCCGAGAAGCTCCAGGCCGCCCTTCCAGACTGCGAGCATCTCGATAATGCCCTGGCCGCGAAACTGCTGCCAGTAATGAATGACATAAAACAGTCTTGCGCCTGCGACGCCGGCAATAAGCGAATACAACGCTGCGGTCGTTACATGCTCTGCATTTTCACCCATACCCCTCGAAAGTCTGCGGATAATATATATAGCTGCGATGAAACCGCAGACCATCATCACGCCATAACTTTTGACCGTAAGAGCGGTAAAGGGAATCCTGAAAAGTTCGGGATGCATAAAACCTCAAAATAAAATTCTAAATTTGAATATCGAATTTCGAAACCCCAGAGAGATAGTCCAAGGGACATCTCACGGGGCAGGCAAATTCAAAATACTAATTTTAAAATACTCAAAACGTTTTGAACATTTGAATCTTGGTAATTCGATATTGTTTCGGATTTCGAATTTCGTGCTTCGAAATTATTAATATCAGAGTGTCTCTTTAATGCCGTTTTTCTCGTCGACCACGACGACCTTAGGCTTCATATGCCTTGCCTCGGCAGGCTGAAGATACGCAAAACCCATTACAATTACCAAATCATTTTTTTTCATAAGCTTTGCAGCGGCGCCGAGGATGGTTACCCTGCCGGAACCGGCCGGCTCAGGCACAACATACGTCTCAAGACGTTCGCCGTTGGTTATATCGGCAACGAGCACAAGCTCATAAGGCACTATGCCGGCAGCTTCCATCAGTGCCGAATCTATGCCTATGCTGCCGGGATAATCTATAATGGCGTCCGTTACTATTGCCCGATGAATCTTGCTCTTCAAAACCTTAATCAGCATAACTTCACCTGAAGAATAAAAAACACAGACTCATTATATTCTAAACCGGCAATTTTCCTATTGCAAGGACTACTTAACATCAACAACAATATTATCAATAAACCGAGCCTGACCTATTTTGACGGCAAGAGCAATCAAAACCTTTCCCTTCACCTCGTCAAGCTCGTTGAGAGTGCGGACATCGACAATACTTATATATTCGATTTTTATCTGCCTGCTGATTTTGAGAATTTTTTCCATCTCGCTGATTAACTCGCTGCTTTTACGCTGGCCTGCTGCAATAAAAACTCCCGCCTTCTGCAGGGCGGCATACAACAGGACCGCATCTTTTCTCCCCTTAGGGGTCAGATATCTGTTTCTGCTGCTCATCGCAAGGCCGTCGATTTCGCGAATCGTCGGACAAACAACGATTTTGAGCGGCATATTCAAATCAGCAACCATTCGCTGCACAATAATCGCCTGCTGGGCATCTTTTTGGCCGAAAAAGGCGATATCCGGCTGAACGATATTGAAAAGTTTTGCACAGACCGCAGCAACGCCTCTGAAATGGCCGGGCCGACTTCTGCCGCATAAAGGTTCGCTGAGCTTCTCGACATTCACCCACGTAAGATTCTTTTGCGGATACATCTGCTCAACTGACGGAGCAAAAACAACATCGACACCCAAATCCCTACAGGCCTTGATGTCCGCATCAAAAGGCCGAGGGTATTTGTCGATATCCTCGCCCGGGCCGAATTGTGTCGGATTTACAAAAATGCTTACAACGACAAAACCGCACTGCTGTCTGGCGGCCCTTATAAGCGAAAAATGGCCTTCATGCAAAGCCCCCATCGTCGGCACAAAACCGACCGATTTACCTGCCGATTTGGCCCCTGCAATAATCACTCTTACCTTCTCTATTGTGTTAATAACTTCCATTTCTCTTAATCCCGGCCAATATAATAATTAATTTTTCTGCCGAATTGTTCAACCTGCTGTGATTGTCGAAAATCGAACGAGCCGGCATCAATCATTACAACAGGGCAACGATTAAATCCTGCAAAAAGTTCCTCATATCCGATGTGAAGTTTTTCAAGAAACTGCAAATCAATCTTTTGCTCAAAGGGGCGATTGCGTCTCTTTATACGCTCAAGACAATTTGCAGCAGACAGCTTAAGATATACAGCCAATGCCGGCTCGGCGACCGTTTTAGACATCACGGCATTGATTTTTTTATACATTTCAAGCTGAACCTCATCGAGCCAGATGCGGGCATAAATCATTTCCTTATCCATTATATAATCGCTTACAGCGGTCTGATTCGGCGCCAAACCGTTCGCTTTTAACTGCTCGCACCGGCTTAGCAAAAAATACAACTGACTGTCAAGTGCAACTGCCCTTTCTCCTGCATAAACGCGCTTTAGAAAAGGATTGGCTTCATAAGCCTCCTTTATCAGCTTAAAGCCGAGTATATCACTTAAGCCTTTGGCAAGCGTGGTTTTGCCTGCGCCGATTACGCCGGCAATCGAAACAAGCTGCGGCCTGTTAACATCAAAATAAAAATTCTTTCCGCCAAGCCTGCTGCAAAGAACAGATACACTTTCCTCAAGAACAGGATGCACAAGCTGCGGGACAAGCTCGCAAAGGCCTTTGAGCACAAAAGACCTCAAGTGCATCTGTCTGTGCGGTATAACAAGTTCGCTTGTCCGAATAACTTCATCGCCGAACAGAAGTATATCGAGGTCAATCGTCCTGCTTGACCATTTTTCCTCTGACTCTGTTCTGCCGAGAGAAATTTCTATCCGCTTTAAAACTTTTAAAAGTTCATCAGCAGTTAAATTTGTCTTAATTTCAGCGATACAGTTAAGGTAATTCGGCTGCTTTCTTTCAGCAAGAGGCCTGCTTTCCATTATGCTGCTTGAGCGGGAGAGTTTTATAGTTTTCTCGGCGGTGAGTTTCTCAACAGCTTTTTTGATATTCTTTTCTCTCCGGCCGAGATTGCCGCCAAGAGCTATATATGCCACAACCTCATCAGGCATCTGTTTTTCCTACAGTTTTTTGAAGCGTTCCATCGCTTCAGCGACGTTTGCAGGATTGGCGAATGCGCTCAATCTGAAAAACCCTTCGCCCGCTGCGCCAAAACCGCTGCCGGGCGTGCCGACAACATTTGCCCTTTCGAGCAGATAATCAAAAAACTCCCATGAACTCATTTTGTTCGGCGTTTTGAGCCATATATAAGGAGCATTTACGCCGCCGTAAACTTCGTAGCCGAGTTTCTCGAGCGTCTTTCTGATAATCGCAGCATTGGACATGTAAAGCTCAATGATTTTGCGAACCTGTTTTTTGCCCTGCTCGGTATAAACTGCTGCCGCCGCAACCTGCGAGATGTAACTAGCGCCGTTGAATTTCGTGCAGTGCCGCCTGTGCCATATCGGGTTTACCTCAACCGCTTTCCCATCAGAAGTCCAGGCTTTCAGCTCCTTTGGCACAACTGTAAATGCGCATCTTAGTCCGGTAAAACCAGCCGTTTTGCTGAAACTGCGAAATTCAACGGCGACCTGTTTTGCACCTTCAATCTCATAAATTGAGTGAGGGACAATATTATCGGAAATAAAGGCCTCATAAGCGGCATCAAACAAAATTATTGCCTTATTTTCTTTTGCGAAATCGACCCATTTTTTAAGCTGCTGTTTTGTCGCGACCGCACCGGTGGGATTATTAGGATAGCAAAGATATATCAGGTCAACTTTTTCCTTCGGAAATTGGGGAACAAAATTATTATCGGGCGTGCACGACATATAAATAATACCCTTAAACCGTCCCTGACTGTCAGCCTTGCCGGCTCTGCCAGCCATTACATTGGTATCGACATAAACAGGATACACAGGGTCGGCTACCGCTACGACATTATCGATGCCGAAGATTTCCTGGAAATTGCCGGTATCACATTTCGAGCCATCACTGACGAAAACCTCTGTATTTTCGAGACTTACGCCGCGACTGGCGTAATCATTGGTTGTTATCGCCTCAATCAGAAAATCATAGCCCTGCTCAGGACCGTAACCTTTAAATCCATCCGGCCTTCCCATCTGCTCTACGGCACGGTGCATTGCCTCAATAATTGCAGCAGGTAACGGCTCTGTAACATCGCCAATTCCCAGTTTAATTATTCTCGCATCTGGTTTCCTGGCCGAAAATGCCTTAACTCTGCGAGAAATTTCAGGAAAAAGATAGCCGGACTGTAACTTTAAGTAGTTATCGTTAATCTTAATCATAGCTGCTCCATTAAGCCCATTAAAACGAACAAGTTATATCGCGATAAAATCAGGTCGATATACCCTGCGAAACTGCAAAAGTGCAAGCTAAAATTACAGATAAGTTAAACAACTGTCAATAAATAACGGAAGTTCCTTTACTAAAAAGGCTTGTTGAAAGAGCAGTAATAACGGTTTTGTCTTGCAATATGATTAAAGGTCTGATAGAATTTATTGACCATTTGGGGTTCAAGGAGGAAGGATACTCTGTCGCCTCTGCCGGCAAATTCATACCGGCGTTTGGGACCACAGAATTTGACGCAAGGTCACGGACAGACCTAAAACGACTCAGCCTGAATCATAATGTAATGCGCATAAAGTATAAATTTTGACAGGATTTCAAAATGACCGGCTCAAAAAAATTCAAAGGTTATGTAAATTTGTCAGGATGGAGCAAATTTATGAATAAGAAACTTACCTTTTGTTTAATCTTAACATTTCTTTTAAGCGCCATTACGACAGCAGACACTCTATATGTATCGAACCCTCCTACGCCTCCCTCATGGTATTCTACAATCCAGGCGGCAATCAATGATGCGAATCCAGGAGATGAAGTTGTCGTTGCCAACGGCACTTATAGCGGTATTGGCAATCGCGACCTCGACTTCCACGGGATAGATATTACCGTTCGCAGCGAAAACCCCGACGACCCCTGCTGTGTCGCTGCTACAATTATCGACTGTAACGGACTCGGGAGGGCATTCTATTTCCACAACGGCGAAACACCGGCTTCTGTCGTGCAGGGCTTCACAATCAAAAACGGCGATGCATACTACGGCGGTGCTATTGAATGCGAAGAGGCCTGGCCAACCATCGAGAACTGCATCATAACAAACAATGCCGCAGCCTATGGCGGCGCAATAGACTGCTTTTATGCTTCACCTGTCATCATAAACTGTATTATAACCAGCAACACCAGCGACTATGACGGCGGCGCTATCGAGTGCAGCAGTGAATCATCGCCTATAATATACAACTGTCTTATCCTCAATAACACGGCAGGCGGCTCCGGCGCTATAGACTGCTTTGATGGGTCTTTGCCTGCAATCACAAACTGCACAATCATCAACAATACAGGCAACGCAAACCGCGGCGGTATTTATGCAACATATTTCAGCACACCAACAATACGAAGCAGTATCCTCTGGAATAACGGCGACGACATCTACGGCGCAACAGACGTCAACTTTTCATGTATTCAGGACGGTGATGCAGGAACAGGCAATATAAGCAGCAACCCGATGTTCAGAAGAGGTCCTTATCCTTCTGACGGCAATTATTATTTAAGTCAGACAGCAGCAGGACAACTGGCCGACAGCAACTGCATCAATGCAGGCGGCGATCCGAATGACCCGAATTATTCGGCTGACGCTATTTTCGGTTCGGGCCATTCGTTCACAACGAGAACCGATAATGTGCCTGACTCAAATACCGTCGATATGGGCTTCCATTATCCCGACAGTGGAATTGACGTGAACTATGTGCTCATTACCGGCGTTGACCCAAACGGAAACTACGGCACGATAGACCCGAATCATCCGGCTCCCGGCCAGCTTTATAAGCAGTTCACAGAAGTGTCCATAGATGCAAACGCCGACCCGAACTACCGCGTTGAAAAATGGCGCATCGATTCCAATGATGTCAACGATGCCAACACGACAAGAATTATTACTATGGATGCCAACCATACCGTAACGGTTAAGTTCGGTCCAATTGCATGTAAACTTATTACATACGTTCTCAGCGGAAACGGCACTATCGAACCGAACTATCCTGACGGTAACAGTTTCCCGAAAAACAGCCAGATGACCCTAAATGCTTACCCAACGGATGCGAACATCTATGGCGTCAACCGATGGCTCAAGGGCGTAACAGGAATTTTTGACGTCAACGATTCTAATACTTACACAGTTATCTACGGTCCGAATACAACATACAAAGTTACTCTTAACACAGACACTACGGTAGCCGTGGAATTTGGCAAATATCTGCTTAATACACAAGTTGATGGCGGACACGGTGCAATCAACCCTAAACACAGCTTCCAGCCGGCAAGAAAGACCGTCCCGCTTACTGCAATACCCGATTCCGGTTACAGAGTCAAAAGCTGGACGGGCGCAGACAATAACAGCCCAACTTTGACAAACGCCGTTACAATGACCTCAAATAAAACCGTTACAGTCGAATTCGAGGCGATACCACAATACCAGCTAACCGTGAACATCAATGACCCGAATATGGGTTCGGTTATACCCAGCAGCGGTATGTTCTTTGAAGGAACAGTCGTAAACCTGACAGCGACGCCCGCGGCGGGTTATATAGTCCAAGGCTGGGGAGGTGCCGCAAATAATCAGCCAGCGTGGGATGTAAATACAAACACAGTTACAATGAACGCCGACAAGACCGTTACTGTAACATTCGGGGATTATAACAGAGTCATACATGTCTTCGGAGATATAATGGGCATTCAAAAAGCCATCGATGATGCAAATAATGGCGATACCATAAAAATACACCCCGGCACCTATGTCGGAACGGGCTTTACTATAAACAAAATCATCACCATCGTAGGCGACCCGGAGCATCCCGAAAATGTAATAATCGATTGTAACGGCCAGGAGTACGGAACTAAACGTCTTGGTTTCGACCTGTCCGCACCCAGTCCGTGCACACTTAACGGCGTTACTATAATAAATTCGCATACCACATCTTTAATACCGGTCTGGCAGAGACAGCCGGGCGATAATGGTAGGAATACCTCCAATAATTACAGCGGAGCAATTAGAATAGCAGGCGGCCATAACGTAAAGAACTGTATCATAAGGGATTGTTCCATCAATTTCTTTCCAACACCGGATGGTAATGACGGTGGTGACCCCTGTGACGGTGTCACTAATCCCAACGGCGGCAGAGGCGGTAACGGCGGAAACGCAGGCGGTGTAGGTATCTATGTCGCTTCGGGCGACCCCAATATTATGAATGTGCTTATAGAAGACTGCAACGTTCACGCCGGTAATGGCGGAAATGGCGGCAGGGGTTGGTTTCTACTGCCTACTGATCCGTGTGCTGTCCTTTTACCAGCCGGCTTTAGCGGTAAAGGCGGACTGGGCGGAAGTGTTACGGGCGGTGCTATTTACCTTGCAGCAGGAAATGCAAAACTTACTGACGTAACCATCAGAAATTGCACTGCGACATCAGGTAACGGAGGAGACGGCGGCGATGGCGCACCAGACACTAACGACCTATTCCCTCGAAATGGTGCAGACGGTAATCTGCCGGGAAGTATAAAAGGCGTAGGTATATTCTGCGCTAACGGTACATCTCCGGTTTTCACCAACTGCATCGTTGAAAACTGTACTGGATACGGCGGCCGCGGTGGTAACGGCGGTGACGGCAGTATAGAAGACTACTCACAAACCTTCGGCGGTTATGGCGGACTTACTACAGTCTCGGCAGCAGGCCAGGGTGATATAAGAACAAACACCACAACCGGCGGTGCGGTTTATTGCGGCAGCTCATCGGGAGCAAAGTTAACAAACTGCAACTTTACAGGAAACAGGATTTACGGCACTACAAGCGGCATTGGTGGTTGGGGCAACCTGCCTACATACCGGCAGGAACCGCATAAAAACTACCGCCTGGCAGGTCTCGGGGCCGGTATATTCTGCTCAACAGCTTCGTCCGTCAGCTTCAACGGCTGCCATTTTGAGGACAACAGGACTGCATACAACCAGGATTTCAACGAACCCAACATAACAAATTATGACGGCGAATACACCGGCAGCGGCGGCGGCCTGTGCCTGTGGTACGCATTTTTTGCCGATATTAACGACTGCGATTTCATCCAGAACTCAGCGCCAATTGGCGGCGGCATCTACAGCATCGGCATTCAGTCCGGAATGCATATCAGCGACTGCAACATAACGAATAATGTTTCCTATGCCGGCGGCGGTGTGCTGATGCTCGACAGTATTGCAACAATAAATAAATCAATAGTCAGAGGAAATATTGCCGGCACTCAGACCGGCTATTATCAGGATACAGGATACGCACTGTTCGGCACAGGCGGCGGTATCTACTCGCTCAATACCCTGATTGACATAAACGATACATTCATAACAGAAAACTATGCAAGATTGACCGGCGGCGGTATCTGCCTCGACGGCGATACGCCGTTTATACAAAGACCTTTGATAAAGAACTGTCTTGTTACCAATAACAGGGCTGTCGAAGAAGGCGGCGGTATTGCTGCAATATACTTTGCCGAGCCGAAAATTCAAAACTGCACAATAGCAGACAACATTGTAAACGACGCAAACAGCAACGGCGGCGGCTTGTTTGCCTCATATATGGCAGATGTGATTGTAAAAGACACTATTTTCTGGGCAAACAGCGGCATCGATGGTTCGCAGATTGCTTTAAGCAGCGGCGGTCCGTTCACCGATATGCCTTCCAAGCTTGTTATTACTTACAGCGACATCGACCTGCGAATCGGAGCGGATTTCAACTCGATTGAATTTGAATCAGGTGCAGGCTCAGGCTCGACATCTGCTTCAAGGCTCGTCGATTCACAGACAATCTATAATGAAATAAATACAACAGGCTCGGCGAAGGTTATCGTAAGCCTTGATGAACCGACTGAAATTCTGGAAACACTCAACTGGTCTTCGCCTGCCTCGGTAAGCACGCTGCGAACTGAAATCGCTTCGCGTCAGACTCAGGTGCTTTCAACGCTCAGCACAGGTGAATTTACATTAAGGCAGAAACTGACAAATTCTGCTATCTTCAGCGGCCAGATTACACAGGCCGGTCTAACTAAACTGTTGGCCAACCCGGCGGTAACACATATCGAGCCGGTAAGAACCGTCTATCCTATGACGGCTCAGGGTATCCCGCTGATGAACGCAAGTTCGGTACGCCAAAGCTATAACGGCTCAGGTGTATCAATCGCAATCGTTGATTCAGGCGTTGATTATACACATCTGAGACTTGGCGGCGGCGGTTTCCCGAACAGCAAAGTCATCGGTGGTTGGGATTTCGGAGATAATGATCCAGACCCGATGGATGAAGAAGGACACGGCACAAACTGTGCAGGCATTGCCGCAGGTTCGCTCGGAACTGTCGGAGACTATATCGGCGGTGTCGCATATAATGCGAAAATATATGCTTTAAAAACGGGTGGTCCAATACCTGGATTTCCTTCCGACTATGGACTTACCTCATGGGACTGGTGCATAACGCATAAAAACGACAACTCGGCCAATCCTATACTGGTGATAAGCAACAGCTGGGCACTTGTCGAAAATGGCCTTCCTTATCTAACAAACAATGCTGGAGAAGCAGATGCAAAATCGCCTGCTTACACAACAGCTGCACAGAGAGCTAATCAGGTGGGCATAACGATTCTTGCCGCTTCCGGCAATGATGGCTCTGCAGGACAGGGCATATCGTGGCCAGCTGCAATGTCAAACGTCATCAGCGTAGGCGCTGTGTATGATGCTGTTTTTGTTTCTCAAGCCTGCGGTGTTCAAACTCAACCCGACCAGGTAACCTGCTATTCAAACACGGCTGATATTCTCGACATATTGGCGCCTTCTGAAAATGCTTATACTACTGCTATTGGCGGTGGTTACGATCAGTATTTCAACGGCACATCGGCGGCTTGTCCTTACGCTGCAGGTGCTGTCGCGGCACTGCAAAGCGCGGCAAAGCAATTAAGAAACTATTATCTTGCACCCGCTCAGGTCAGAACAATTTTAAGGATAACAGGCAACCCTGTAACGGACACGAAAGTTATAATTACAAAGCCGAGAGTAAATCTCGGAGCGGCAATTGCTCTGCTGACTCCATCTGTACCCGTTTATCGTGAGGTCGGCTGCACAATAATCGGCCTTGAGCAGGATGTAAACGACACATGGGTTATCGATGACAACAATAATATCTCCGACGACCCGAATTTCGCGATTTCCGGCTATTACTACTTAAGCCATAAGGACGCCGGGCAGGATTACAATAGCCCGTGCTTCGATATAGGTTCGGATACCGCAGTCAATCTCGGACTCAATATCTACACAACAAGAGCCGACGGCGTAAATGATGTAAATATCGTCGACCTCGGTTATCACTATTCAGAAGGACTGCCGCGTTATCAATTGCAGATAGACATAAACACGCCGTCCACAGGCACAGGCACCATCGAAGCTCCATGGACGCCGGGCACTTACTATCGCTACGCAAACGAGACTATCAGGCTCCATGCAATCCCGGATGCCAACTCCCGCGTGGCTATGTGGATTCTCGACGGCGTCCAATTTGCGATACATGACCGTTACTTCAGCGTAACAATGGATAGACCGCATAACGTCGCCGTTAAATTTGAGTTTTATGCACCGAAGAGCATAATTGTTCCCGACGAGTACGCAACTATTCAGGAAGCAATTGATGCTGCTGAGTCCGGCGATACTATCTATATATACAGGAAAGCCAACGGCCAGCCGTACTATATCACCGACCCATGCGGTCTTGACTTCAAAGGCAAGGCCATAACAATACGTTCTGAAGACCCGGCAGACCCCAATGTCGTAGCGACAACTGTTATTGACTGCAACCAAGCGGGGCGAGCGTTTATCTTCCAGAATGGTGAAGACGCAAACAGCATTATCGAAGGTCTTACAATAACCAATTGTTTAACTGCAGGCGCTATCGCAACCGGATACCAGCAAGACCCGATAGACGGCAACGTTTACAACGGCGGTGACGCTACCGGCGATGGCTACGGCGGCGCCGTCTATATCGGCAGAAATGCAAGTCCGACCATTCGCTACTGCGTCTTTTCCAATTGCGAAGTTACCGGCGGCCGCGGCAACGACGGCCCGGACGGTTATGACCTGGTGCAGGATGACCCAAGAGCGCGCGGCGGCAGAGGCGGAAACGGCGGCAGCGGCTCCGGCAACGGCTACGGCGGCACAATTTACTGCGGACAAAACAGCACTCCAACGATACTTAACTGCACAATCAGCAATAGCACTGCACGAGGCGGCATTGGTGGAGACGGCGGAAACGGCGGTAACGGAACAACCTCCAAGATTGGCGGAAACGGCGGAAACGGCGGTAACGGAACAGGCCTCGGTTACGGCGGTGCTATTTACGCATCGACAGGCGCTAATCCGAAGATAATCGGATGCAATCTCTTTGAAAACACCGCCTCGCAGGGACTCGGCGGCGCAGGCGGTTCGCAGGGTGCAGGCCAGATACCAGACGATCCGCCATACGCGTATCCCGGCTTCGACGGAGCATCAATCGGCGCAGGTTTCGCAGGTGTAATCTATTACGAAAAAGGCGCGAAAGTCGATATCAATGACTGTAACTTCATTGGCAATACCGCAGAGGCAGACACAAGTGACATATACGATACCGGCGGCGGCGCTATTTACTGCGAACCTAACTGCGCCGGCATAAAAATTCTTAAAGCCAACATAGCCGGTAACAGGACAACTCAGGGCAACGGCGGCGCTATCTGGTTCGGTGCAAATAATGATGTCAATTTAACAGACTGCTACTTCGGCGGAAATACAGCGAACGATGACGGTGGTGCTTTAGTAATAGGCCAAGAAGCGGATGCCAATATGTGTACCTTGGACTTTAACAACTGTGCCTTCACCGATAATATTGCCGGTATCAGAGGCGGTGCAATTATGGCCAAAAACTTCGACGCCACTTTCGTTGACTGCTATATTAACAGAAACACCGCTGCTTCCGGAGGCGGTTTGTACCTTATCAGCGAAAAATCAACCGCAAAAATTCACGGCGGCACTATTATGGGAAATAAGGCCATCGGCACAAACGCCGAAGGCGGCGGCGCTTATATATCGAATCTGCCGATTGAAATCATCAACTGCCAGATAACCGGCAACAGTTCGCTCTACAGCGGCGGTGGTATTATGCTCAAAGGCCCAGGCACAACGACCTCGAAGGTCCACAACTGTCTGTTTGTCAGCAACTCCGCCGGTGCAAGAGGCGGCGCATTGCTTGTCTCGCTCAACTCCTGGCCGCAAATAACAAGCTGCACCTTCAGCGAAAACAGAACCGAACCAGGCGGCGCAGGTGGTGCGGTCTTCTGCGCATATAACAGCTCACCGATTATAAAAGACTGCATCTTCGACCAGACAAAACGAATCGCTATCTACGAAAGCAGCACCGACAGCGACCCGAATATCTCATACTGTCTGTTCTACGACAACTTTGACGGTGATTTCTATGACCGAGATTCCGGCATTACATATAACAGCAGGGATGTAAACAATCCGGACGTCAATCTGGCAGCACTTAACAACGCAACCGGCGGTCATAACATAGAAGGTAATCCGATATTCTTACAGGCAGACCTGGGTAAATACTATCTGAGCCAGATACCACCTAACCCGAGTCAAAGTCCGGCTATCAATGCGGGCAATGCGCCGGCAGCGGATGTCAATGTCCTGCCTGACGATAATATGGCTGATTATACAACCAGAACCGACAGCAATGACCCAAATATAAATGCGGGCGACGCTGGTCAGCTTGATATAGGATTCCACTATATTGATGTCGATATAGAGGCCAACCGGCCGAGGCAATTCGAGCTTACAACGACCGTCATTGGCGGCCACGGAAATATTGAGCCGCTCAGTGGTCGGTATTACGCCGGCACAACTATCGAACTTACCGCTCTGCCCCAGCCGGGCTGGCGAGTAAACAGATGGGCCGGCACAGACGACGACAGCACAACCAATACGACTAACTACGTTGTTATGATTCGAAACAGGTCGGTTACTGTATCATTCGAACAGCCGAGAAATCTCTATGTGCCCGGCGAATATACCGCTCTGCAGTACGCCGTTAATGATGCCAAGAGCGGAGACAAAATCATCATTGCCAAAGGCGTATATTATGGCCAGGAGACCAACCTTGATTACGGCAAGGTCTATATTCAAGGAAAGAATATCACGATTACCGGTACAAATCCAGACGACCCGTGTGTCGTCGCACAAACCATTTTTCAGGGTAACGGTTTTTATATCCTCAATGTTAACAGCACTATGGTTCTCGACGGTATAACCATTCAGGATGCTCACTTTTACCCAGGCGATGTCGAATGTGATGAGGTTTGGGCTCACGGACCAACCGGCGACGGGTATAACGGCTACAGTATCTCCGGCGGCGGTATAAATCTATACAATGCTTCACCAATAATCCGTAACTGTCGATTCGTCAACTGCTCGGTCCTCGCCAGCAATGCCTGCAACGGCGAAGGCGATCGCGGCGACGGCGGCTGGGCGGGCTATGCCTGGGGTGGTGCTGTAAGCATTGACCCGACAAGCAATCCGGTATTCAAAAATTGCCAATTCATAGACTGCTACGTCCAGAGCAGTAACGGTGGCGATGGTGCCGGCGAATGGGGGCACGGCGGAAACTGGGGCGACCCCAATGATAGCATATTCCATAACTGGGACTTCGGCCCATATGAAGAATACTGGTATTACAGCGGTTACGGCGGCGCTATCTACTGCATGAGCGGCAGCAAGTCGCAGTTCGAGAATTGTCTCTTCCAGGGCAACCGGGCTTACGGCGGTGTCTGTGGTATAAGCGGCACTGCACTTATAGGCGGATATCCAGATGTTCACTACGCAATTGATACCTTCGGCGGCGCCGTGTATATGGCCGCCGGAAGTGATGCGAATTTCATAGATTGCACATTCATCGACAACGAAGCCGATACTCGCAACCAGGTAGGCCCCAACGATGCCAACTACACCGACGACTATGTCCTGAACGACCCGGTCATCGGTTACGGCGGCGGAATCTGTGCCGAAGGAACAGCAACAATACCAGTTCTGAAGAACTGTATATTCATAAACAACCGTGCATGTGCAGGCGGCGGCATATACTTGGAAGACTCAATCGCCCATATAAGCAGATGCACCTTCGAAAACTGCATTTCTATGCTCGGAGGCGCCATGCTGCTGACCGACAGCAATTCCATTATCTTTGAATGCGACTTCAATGGTAATCAGGCCATTAACCCGGCAGGTGAGGGCGGCGCAATTTACTGCGCCTCAAGCGATGCAAAATTCTATGACTGCGAAATCAGTAATAACGAGGCTTCCACAAGCGGCGGCGGAGCTTACTTCTCAGGTGAGCTTGAACCGAATATGCACAACTGCCTTATCTGGCACAACTCCGCCGGCAGAGACGGCGGCGGAATATCGGCTAACTGGGATGCGCAGCTTACTCTTTCAAACTGCACCATAGCACATAACACCATAACAGGCAACGGTTTTACCTCCGGCTTCGGCGGCGGCCTGAGCTGCGCTTACGAAGCTGATACAAAGGTTGTTAACGGTATAATCTGGAGCAACAACGCAGAATACGGCCCACAAATCTCGATAGGAAGCAACTTTGATGCCGCAGATAAACGAAGAGCCGAAGTAACCGTCTCCTACAGCGACGTAGAAGACGGAGCAGCAGGCGTATTTGTCGATACTGAGCACGGCTGCATACTCAACTGGGACGATGCAAACAACCTTAGCGGCACAACTCTGGAAAGCCCGTTGTTTGTTACAGGTTACTGGGGCAATTACTATCTCAGCCAGATCATAACCGGTGAACCTCTCCAGACGGTCGACAGCAATTGCGTCGATAGCGGCTCAGGTTTGGCAATCGATAATGATATGTACAGACACACTACGAGAACAGACCACGTAACGGTTAAAGGCCAGGCGATTGATTCAGGTATCGTCGATATGGGATACCATTATACGCTGACTGCCGAAATACTCGGCGATTTTAACTTTGACGGTATCGTTGACATAAATGACCTTGGCCTGTTTGAGCTGTACTGGATGAACTCCGGCTGCGTGTTCCCATACTTCTGCCACGAGCGTGATATAACGGAGGACGGCGAGGTTGACTTTGAAGACTTCGCGGCATTTGCCGCAAATTACGGCGAGATAGAAACTATCCCGCCTAAACCAGACCCGATGACCTGGGCTGCAAGACCCCGCTCGGCAGATGCAAATAAAATTACAATGACGGCGACTACCGCAAGGGACAATTCAGGCTCACTAATCAAATACTACTTCGACTGTGTTTGGGGCAGCTGCCACGACCGAAACTGGGATACTAATTCAACCTACACCGACACGGGGCTTACCATAGGATTGCAATACGGCTACCGTGTCAAGGCAAGAGATGAACGAGGCAATGAAACCGGATGGAGCGTTATCGGCTATACAGTTACGGGCCAGGATGATACTCCGCCGGAGCCAGACCCAATGACATGGGCGGCAGCGCCTTACCCGACATCGTCGTACTCCATCCGTATGGTTGCAGCATCTGCCAATGATATCAGCGGCGTTGAATACTACTTCGACTGTGTCAGCGCGGGCTGCCACGACTGCAATAACAATAACTGGCAGGACAGCAATACATATACGGATGTCGGCCTTGAACCCAATACCACATATACTTATCAGGTAAAGGCTCGCGATAAGTCAACCGCCCATAACGAAACACAATTCTCCGGGCCGGCTTCGGCCACCACACCGCCGATAGGTCAGGAACCCAACGAGCCGAATGAGCCGAATGTGCCAAACGACATCACTCCGCCAACACCTAACCCGAGCCAGTGGGCTTCGGTGCCTCAGAGTATAAACCCGGGCGGTCCGTATTGGTATCATTATATGACGGCGGTTACAGCTACAGATGCCAGTCCGCCTGTTGAGTACTCTTTCGAATGTACGGACGGCAGCGGCACAAGCAGCGGCTGGATTACAAGCCCAACCTATACAGCAGGACCTTTCGGCGGTGTAAATCATGCTGCTTACAAGGTCCGTACAAGAGACAGCGCTACTCCCACGCGCAATGTTGGTTTGTACTCGCAGAGATACCACACATATTTTGGCTATTTAGATTGATTTTTTAATTCGGCGACCAGTTACACACAAAAAGCCCCCGCAAAGCGAGGGCTTTTTTTATTAGCCGGTGTCTTCGGTCAACCTATTTGTTTTCAGATACCTGCCCTCACGTTTTCCTGCGTTCTCAGGGAAGTGGGGGTTATACGAATTGTAATTAAAAATTGCGCCTTTGATATTACTACACACGTCATTGCGAGCGAAGCGAAGCAATCTCCATTTGCTGAATTTGAGATTGCCACGGCCATTTTCAATGGCCTCGCAATGACACTGCAGCGCCATTATTAAATGCAATTGGTATTAGTCATTTATAATTTTATTATTTATGTTTATTGTCCGGTCCGGTTTAATGCTTTACATGTCGGATATTATCTGACAATTTACAACCATTGTCAGACTCTCTTTTGCCGATGCATTATGCTATGGCCGGGGCTCTGGTAAAAAAATCCTGTCCGCCTCAGGCGGATAAATTGATTATTGACAACAGGGCGAGTAGAAGCTAACTTAACAGCCTCATAGTTTAAGAACTAAAGGTAAAAATCCCGCACTAAAATCCTGTCCTTATGAGTTTTTGTGCGGTAAATTTACCGATGCCCGCTATTATAGAATTTTAGTGCGGGAAGAGCAATTTCATACAATAACAGGGTTTTGCAGAAAGTATTTTAAGATATGGAGATAAAAAAGGCCGGCAAACCGCCAATAGTAAGTAAAGCAACGATGGAATTTTTAATTGCAATCTCCGTTGCGGTGGTTTCGTTCTTGACAATGAATTATCTGGGTGTTTTTAGCAGGCTTTACGAGTTCTCGGCCAGAGAACATTACACATTTGACGAGATTATGCTATCAATAGCCTTTCTTGCAGCAGCGACGGCTGTCTTTGCATTCAGAAGATGGTTTGAATTGCACAGGGCATACAAAAAGCTGGCCAAGTCGGAAGAACAGCTTCGCTTTCAGTCTATGCTCCTTGACGAAATCGGCGACGGCATTACGGCCACCGACCTTGAAGGAAAAATCACTTATATCAACCTGGCAGAATGTAAGTGGCTAAAAAGAAACAGGGATGAGCTTACCGGGCAATCGGTTGAAATCTACGGTCAGGACACCTCGCTGGGTGCAAGTCAGCAGGAAATAATTAAAACCACTCTTGAAAAAGGCAAATGGTCGGGTGAAATTATCAATACGGCCTCCGACGGCAGCAAAATCATAGTAGAGTGTCATACCTGGCTGATGAAGGACAAGAACGGCAAACCGACCGGACTGTGCGGAGTATCAAGAAATATAACTGAAAGAAAAGAGCGCGAGCAGGAACTGCAGAAACACAAGCGTTATCTTGAAGCCCTCGATGCCGCCGCCGGCGTGCTCCTGCTTTCGATATCGGAAATACCATACGAAGAATTTCTCGCTGCCCTCGGGCTCGCCTCAGGGGTCGATAGAGTGCTTGTCTTTCTCAAAAAAACCAACCAAAACGGCAGACCTGTCGTCTTAAACCACGCACAATGGCTCACAAATGAAAAAATAAAACCTGTAAAAAATGAAGAAGCAACTGAATTCTTTATGGCAAATATATGGTCACGATGGGAAAAAATTCTCTCAGCCGGTGAGCCGATATGTTCGCTGACAAGCGACTTCCCGGCTTCGGAGCAATCTTTATGGAAGTCCCTGAACATAAAAGCCCTGCTTGCCTTGCCGATAATCATCGACGGCAGACTGGAAGGATTTATCAGCTTTGACAACTGCACACAGCAGCGCCAATGGACGACATCTGAAATTGAATTCCTTCACACGGCCGCAAAAGACCTGGCAAGCGCAATGAAACGTCTCGAAATTAAAAAAGAATTAAAAAAACAGAGGGATTTTGCTCAAAAACTGATTGAAACCGCTCAGACTATCGTTCTTGTTCTGGATAAGGACGCAAATATCGTAACTTTCAATCCGTATTTCGAAAAACTGTCAGGCTACCGGCTCGATGAAGTAAAGGGCAAAAACTGGTTTGAAACTTTCCTGCCTCAGGAAGGCAGGCAAAAAATCCATAAGCTTTTTAAAACAGCTATAACTGACGTAGCCACAAAAGGTAATATTAATCCTATTGTAACAAAAGATGGACGTCTTAGATACATTGAGTGGTTTGATAAAACATTGAAAGGTGAAAAAGGGGAGATAACGGCGCTACTTGCTACCGGTCAGGACATTACCGAAAGGCTCAAGGCAGAAGAAGAGCTAAAGGACTCCGAGACAAGATTAAAGACCATATTTGATGATTCCCTTGACGGGATACTTTTGGCAGACATAGAGACCAGAAAATTCCAAATGTACAACAAAATGATATGTAAGATGTTAGGATACACCGAAGAAGAAATAACGCGCCTTAGTGTAAACGACATCCATCCCGAGAAGAATCTGCCGCACGTCATAGAGGTGTTTGAGAGCCAGGCGCGGGGAGAAATCAAGCTTGCGGAGAGCTCGCCGGTAAAAAGGAAAGACGGCAGTGTTTTTTACGCGGATATTAATACGTCGATAATTACCTTAGGCGGCAAAAAATATCTTATGGGTAGTTTTCGCGATATCACCGAGCGCATGCGGGCGGAGGAAGAACTAAGAAAAGCGCATCTTGAACTTGAGCAAAGAGTCGCACAGCGGACCGCCCAACTACAGAAAACAATCGAAGAAAGAGACCACATCCAGAAAATACTTAAGGAAACCGAAAAGCTGGCGGCGGCAGGCAAGCTTGCGGCACAGATTGCTCACGAAATCAACAATCCGCTGGCTGGCATTAAAAATTCGTTTCTGCTTGTAAAAGACGCTATTGACAAAAATCATCAGTACTTTGAATATGTCGGCAGAATCGAAAAGGAAATCGACAGGGTTTCGCAGATTGTAAGTCAGATGTTCGACCTTTACCGGCCGGATACTGCACCGCCGGCACGTTTCCGACTCTACGATACAATCAGAGATATTGTGGAACTGCTCAAAGCCGCCTGGCAGGAAAAACAAATAAATATCAAAATTGACTGTAACGAAAAGACTACCGTCACTCTTTCTGAAGCACTGTTGAGACAGGTTATTTACAATATTGTTCAAAACGCAATACAGGCTTCCGGCCCCGATACGACGGTAAAAATACACGCTTATGCCGATAACGACAGACTGAACATTTCGGTCGGCGACGAAGGGCCCGGCATAGATGACAAAATAAAGGACAGAATCTTTGAGCCGTTTTTCACCACAGGCATCGGCGGTCCTAAAAGCGGTCTTGGTCTGGGCCTGGCGATAACAAAGGATATCACAGAAGCGATGGACGGAACTATTGACTTCACAAGTGAGAAGAACAAAGGCACTGTCTTTAATATTTCTATTCCGATTGAAAATGAACCGGCAGGATGACAATTTGCCCGGCAGGATTTTAATAGCAGATGACGAGAAGACCTTTCTGGCAGCAACGGCACAACTGTTATGCAATGAGGGTTTTGAATGCGACTGTGCCGAAGATGCGACAGAAGCTTTGGACAAATTGTCCCAAGAGACCTACGATTTGCTGATTGCCGACATAAAAATGCCGGGCAACTCCAATCTGGAGCTCGTCAGACAATTATCCCAGACCGCCCCTGCGGTAAGCATTATCCTTATAACCGGATACCCCTCACAGCAGACAGCCATAGATGCGGTCCATTTGCCCGTAATCGCATATCTCGTAAAACCTGTTGACTTTCCGCAGCTTCTGCAAAAAACAAGGGACGCTGTGAAAATGAGCCGACTTAAAAAAATTGTCGCTACAACCAGAAAAAGTCTGCAACAGTGGATAGGCCAGCTTGAAACCATAGAACTTTCCCTGCAGAACGGCAAACGCGACGCATTCGAGACAGCGTTAAAAAGTTTTCTCGATATCACCACCCTCAAAATAGATGACACTTTCAACAGTATCCGCCAGGCAACCAACCTGCTCGATGGCTTAAAACCACGCACGCAAATATGCCAGGCCATGCAATGCCCCGCACTTTCCGAACTTACCGAAGGCATTGAACAGTCCATAAAATCTCTGAAAAAAAGCAGAGAGCTGTATAAATCAAAACAGCTTGCAAAAATTCGGGTAAAACTGGAAAAGCTCCTGAAAAATGTCCAAAAAAATTAATGTTTTTTATTGGAATTGCCGATAATATCTGTGATAATGGGGTAATATTAAAGTTTGGGTACAATGTTCGGTGCTGATAGCGCATATCTTTAAGGATATATGATAGAAGCATGCGGGGGTGTATTGTGCGAGATTGTGACCTTATCAATGCGTTTACTGATTTTATCAGGTATGGCAAACATCGAGCAGAAAGAACTATAATAAATTACAGAAGCGACCTTGAGCAGTTTGTGAGCTTTCTTATATCCGAGGAAAGTCAACAACATAGCGAGCTCGACGAGGCCTTTGTCTTGCAGAATGTTACTTCTGATAAGGTTCGAGTCTTTATGAACTATTTGCAGAATAAGAATTACAGTCGAGCCTCCATAAGACGCAAGCAGGCAACACTTATCTGTTTTTATGATTTTCTCTATTCACAGCACTGGTCTGATTTCAACCCGACTATCGGAGTAGAAACTCCAAAGGTTGAAAAACGCAAGCCTAAAATACTTACAGAAGAGCAAACCTGGAAACTGCTGCATCTGGCGGAGCTTGCCAACTGGCTCGGCGCAAGGGACGGGGCCATGCTGGAGCTGCTTTGCAATACCGGCATTCGTGTCAGTGAACTGGTAAGCCTTGACATAGAAAATATCGACTTTGACAGACAATCGCTTCGGGTAACAAGCGGCAGCGGTAAACAAAGACAGCTCGAACTGCCGTCAACCACCATCGAAACAATCAGACACTATCTGCAGTTAAGACAAAAACAAATCAGTTTTTATGAAAAGTCCGGCAGAACCGCTTTGTTTGTCAATAAATTCGGCAGAAGACTCGATACAAGGAGTGCGGACCGCAGAATTGAAAAATATATCCTGAAGGCTAACCTGAACAAATCAATTACTCCATACGATTTAAGGCACAGCTTTGCTCAAAGACTTATAGCACATGGCGCCAACGCCGTGCAACTGTGCCAACTGCTCGGCTTTGAGTCTGCTTGTGCCGCCAAGTTATATGCTGAATCGCTGAAATCGGAAAGCCCGGAACTGCAAACAACCTTTTAAACCATCCTGTATATCTTATGAAGGAAACAACTTTAAATATTTGAGGTTATACATTATATGGGGTAAATCACAGCAAATTATAATCCAGACCATTAACGGAAAGGAGACTGTCATGTCTGCTGTTGGAAGAATTCTGCTGGCCGACGATGAACAGACTTTTCGCGAGTCAACAGGCGAACTGCTTCGCAAAGAAGGCTATCAATGCGACTGTGTCCCCGATGCTCATTCTGCTGTCGAAAAACTCAAACAACATTCCTACGATTTGCTCATTGCTGATATCAAAATGCCGGGCAATCCGGACCTCGAACTGATTAAGAAAATGCCGGAACTGGCGAAGGGAACACCAGCTATCCTTGTTACCGCATTTCCATCCCAGAAGTCCGCGATTGAAGCTGTTCAGCTCCCTGTAGCCGCCTATATGGTGAAACCCATTGATTTTGAAGAACTTAAGAAAAATGTTGCTGAGGCAATCCGGCGGAAGAACCTTTTTCAGGCTGTTTCTGATACAAAACAGCGACTTTTAGTGTGGCAGAAACAAATGCAGGATATCGAAGAAGTGCTGAAAGAGAAAAATCACAGAACATTTCCAGCTTCCGTAAAAAGCTTTCTGGATCTTACGCTCGGAAACATAAGCGCGGCCATAGGCGATGTCAAAAACCTTACATACATACTTATGGATGAACAGCCTGAATCGGCCATCTGCAATCTTTTAAACTGTCCTCGATTGACAGAGCTGACCGAAGGTCTTTTAGAGACCGTAAGAGCTCTTGAAAGAACAAAAAGCTCTTTTAAGTCAAAAGAACTGGGGCAGCTCAGAATCCGGCTCGAGCAATTATTAAAAAAAGTGAAAAAGATTTAAAGTTTTTTCAGAATTTGTCGATAACAAGCAGATAGGAAAAATAAAAACGTCATTACCTTTACGGACGGCGATAAGGCTGGTAAGTAGAAGGCACAATCGACGGAAATCAGGTTGTGCCTTTTTTATTTCAGGCTGTTGATGATATTGCAGTTGAATTGTTCAGAGTTATTATTTTGAATCAGGAAAACAAACAAAAGTTGACAGAGCCGAACGACATCGACCTGTACACTGCATTGGCGATTTTTATCAACAATGCTCCGCAGCTCATTGACGGCATTCTCGATGCCGCTGAAATGGAGGACCTGCTACAGGTGGAAAAACTCACCGTAAGATTAAGCATGTACAGCAGCGGTGCACAACTGGCAGTTTTCACCGAAAGCGCAAACAACCTTATCATCGCCGTCAGGGAGCGGAAGTTGTCTATCGTAAGAAATCAAGCGGAGAAATTAAGGTGCACCTTTGAGCAGATGACCAAATCCGCCAACGCTACAGCGATGGAGCAAAGAATTGCTCTTGAAGAAAAGTCTGCCGAATTTCAGTGTTCAAAATAAGATGCAATGGTCAACTTCGGGGGATTTACTCTAACTTCTCTTCCTCATTGCCTGCTATTTCTATTCTGCACTTTTCAATTGCGGCCAGAAATTCTCTGCCATAGCCTTTACGTATAATTCTGCTGTCAAGCACAACCACAATGCCGGTATCTGTTTTGTTTCTTATGAGCCTGCCGAAACCCTGTTTGAATTTTATAATTGCCGCCGGCAGTTGATAACTGAAAAAAGGATTATGCCCCTGAGATTTTATATATTCAATTCTGCCCTGAACAAGAGGATGTGTCGGAACAGCAAAAGGCAATCTAACAATAATAACATTGCTCAAGGCCTCTCCCGGCACATCCACCCCCTGCCAGAAACTGTCCGTACCGAAAAGCACACCGCCTGTATTACTTTTAAACCGCCTTAAAAGCTCGGTCCTGTCTGTGCCTGAGCCGTGTACAAGCAGCTCGATATTGTTTTCGCTGAACCAATCGGAAAGCAAACCAACAAATTCATCGAGCATCTGATAACTGGTGAACAGCACAAATGCCCTGCCATTAGTCAGTGTTATGTACTTTTTTATTTTTTCTGCCGCGGCATTCGCAAAACCTCTATCGTTCGGCTCAGGCAAATCCGGCTCGATATACATCGTTACCTGTCTTTGATAATCGAAAGGCGAACCGAGCCTTAACTGCTCAACCCTCTGGAGTCCGATACGCTCGGCAAAAAAACCGAATCCTTCATCGTCTTCAGATGAAGGAGCACAAAGGGTTGCACTTGTAAGTATTACAGACTCAAACCGCTCAAGCAGACATTTTCTTATATTTTCTGAGACGCAGACAGGAGCGCTTCTGAGCGTTAATGTCTTTCTTTTATTTTTTTCCGACTCAACCCAGTAAACGTTATTGTTATCGCTATGCGCAAGATAATTCTGTAAATCCACTTCAAGTGCGCCAAGCAGGTCAGCGAAACGCAAAAATTCGAACCGCTCATCGGCATCGGCACTCTGGCTGCCGATTTTTGAAAGAGAAAGCCTGAGCTTCTTAATCGGTTCGGCGATGCAGTCAACTACAAAACCGGGTCTTGTCCTGCCGTTACCTTTGTCATCGCCGAGCCATTGTCCGACCGACTTGAAAAAACCGTCTGCGGCCTTCCGGCAGGACTCTACCAGATTCACAGCTTCGCTGTGTGGCATATTTGCAAGAAAGCCTTTTTTTGTCTTCTGGTTATATAAGCTGTGCAAAAGAAACGATATCCGCCTATCGCTTATATTCAGTCCAAAGTGTTCCTCGGCGACATGTTCAATGTTGTGTGCCTCATCGATAATTACAAGACGATAATCGGGAAGTATTGAAACGCCCTGCTGTCTTAATACAAGGTCACTGAACAGCAGCGCATGATTTGCCACGATGATATGCGCATTTTCCAGCCGTCTGCGGCTGCGCCAGTAGAAGCACTTGCTGAAATGGGGACACTTTCTGCCGCGACAGTTGCCGTGCTCACTCATAACCGCATGCCATATCTGCAAAGAGGGCACAAAATCCATATCGCTGAGCGAACCATCTTTGCTCTGCCTGGCCCAGTTGCTCAGTCGCACAAGCTGAGCGGTATCGCTATCAAAAAGACCCTGCTGCCTCCTTGCAGCAAACTCAAGTCTTCTTAAACAGATAAAATTATTCCGCCCTTTTGCAAGACATGCGGTAAAACAGTTATCCAGCAGGCGAGAAAGACACGGAATATCCTTGTTTATCAACTGCTCCTGCAGTGTGATTGTATATGTACTTACAAGAATTCTGCACCTCTGCTGTTTTGCCGCTTCTATTGCAGGTGCCAGATATGCAAAACTTTTACCGACCCCTGTTCCCGCCTCAACCACAAGATGAAAATGCCCTTTTAAGGCATTCTGCACAGCTTTTGCCATTTGTCTCTGCTGAGGTCTGTCCTCATATCCCGGATAAGCTTTCGCAAGAAGGCCTGCAGGACCGAAAATCCTTTCTTCATCAAAACTATCCTGCTGCTCAAAGCCAACCAATGACGCCTCACTGTGTCTTTTTCTCTATTGCCTGTTTCAATGCCTTCACGGCAGCATTGTCAGGCATCTTTCCAGCAGAAAAATTTATTGCTTCCAGCGCCAAATAAGTTTTATCAAGCTGATAATATATATATGCCAGCAGAAAACTGAGTTCCGCTGATTCTGCCTTTTGGGCCCATAGTTTTACATCTGCAATTCTGCTCTCAAGTCGGCCCTTGTCGGGTATCATTGCATTCATATCGATTTTGAAATTGACATATTGGGGGAAGATATTTATCGCTCTTGCGAGAAAATATGCACTGCTCATATACTCTCCTGAAGCAAACAGGGCATGTGCCCTGCCCGCGTAAGCAAGCGGGTCGTCAGGCTTGTATATGCTGGCAAGCACATAGGCATCGACGGCATTATAATATTTGCCCTGCTTTAAAAATTCCTCAGCCGTTCGCATGTAATAGTTGAATTTGTCCTTTGCCTGCGTCGCAAAACTCTTATGCACCCCGACAACAGCCTCGGCAGTTTCCTTTTCTATTTCTGCCAGTTCGCTTTTCAAATCAGAAGGACCTTTTTCTTTTTCCTCGGGCTGCTCGGCCTGCTTTTGCTCGGCAGTTTGCTTCTGAGCAGGTTGAGAAACTTCCTCCTTCCGGAGAATTTTCGCAAGCTTATCGAGCATTTGCTCGTAAACGTCCTCGCCGGCAGGTTTCTGGGCTTCTGCTGTCGGAACCTTGCCGGGCTGCAAAGGCTCGGGCGGCTCGAAAGACCGCTTAATCGGTTCGGTCGGTTCCGCTCTCGAAAGAGTGCTTTGGGTTATCTGCTGAGCCTGCTTGTCTTCAGATATGCTTTTACGCAAGCCCTCACTTGCCTTCTGCAGGGCGTTACTTAAATCCTTTTTGTTTTTTTCGCGTATAAGGTCATAAGTTATCATTCTGTCCAGGTCCGTCGGCTCATAACTTAACGGCCTGGTCCTGCTGTAATCATACAAAGGTGAAGCAGCCGGTATCTCCGTTCTTTTTGTGACCTTAGATATTTCCGGCATTACGAATTCGCCGGTTCCCTTGTTGTCCCGAATACTCGGATACGTCAAAACCCCGCCTGTGCCACTTGGCGCAATCGAGCCTACGGTGCTCGAAGGCAGATAATAAGGCTGCGGCAAAAGCTGCGACCTTGTCGAGCTAATTGGCGCAGAACGCCTGAGAAATGAACCTATATCCTCACTTCCCAAAGGCGCTCCGAACTGGGTTGTTGCCTTGTAAGGGACAAGGCCGCGAAATTGCATCCCGCCGCGAACATTGCCGGTTACAGTAAGATTGCCGCTTGTCTCAAGAGGATTGGGCGTCCTTACAAGCCCGCTTTTAACGCTGCTCGGCGGAACAGTCGGGTTGCCTATCTCATCATCAAGGGCAAAACATCTTACACAAAAAAATGTCAGAATCAGAATCTGAAGAACAACAATCTTTTTATTCTGCTGCCTTTGCACCATGACCTCTTTATCATTTTCTTTTATACTTCGGCTTTTCAGCCCAGCTTAATTTACCTGCAAGCGTATCCCATTGAGTTCGCAGAGGGTTATTAACAACAAGAAACGCACCGTTATGTTTTTCTACGGTAACAACATCGCCGTCTTTCAGCAGACGAAAGGCCTGGCCGTCGAGCGTTACCGTCGTCCCTTTATTTATTCTCTGCGGATGAATTTCAACCTTGCTGTCGGCACTTATCACAATGGGTCTGAAGCTGAATGTGTGCGGACATATCGGCGTAATAACTATTGCCGAGAGATTTGCCGAAAGTATCGGTCCGCCCGCCGAGAGGTTATATGCCGTTGAACCAGTAGGCGTCGATATGATAAGGCCGTCGCTTACACAGTCGGCAAGACTCTGGCCGCCAACGGTTATCTTCAAATCCACCATGTTGTAGCTGGGACCTGCGTTTATCACCACGTCATTTATTGCCGTCGAACTCAGTTTTTCTCTGCCTCCGTTTGCAACAGTACACCTGAGCATCATCCGCTTTTCTATAAGCTCCGTATCGGTAGTAACTCTGTCGAAAAGTCTTTTCAACTCTTCAATGCTGAACTCGGCAAGAAAGCCGAGTCTGCCGACGTTCACGCCGATAACAGGCACGCTGGTCTGGCTCAAGCCCCTTGCCGCTGAAAGTATCGTACCGTCTCCGCCGAAAACAACTGCAAAATCCGCATCCCTGACAACATCATCGACACAATCTCCGCGAAAACAGTTTGCAAGTATCTGAGCGCGGCCTTCAGCAAACTTTGTGAAGTCATCAATGGCCTCAGCTACAAAATCCCGCCGCCCGTCTCCGAAAATAATCAGCTTCGGTTTTTGTTCTTCTTTGACCATAATTGTTCAGCTCTTTATAGCCACTAAGACACTAAGGCACGAAGTTTTTTAGTATATCATCCTCTTGGTGTCTTTGTGCCTTCGTGGCTACTTTTCTTTATAATTTTTTTCGCGGCTTCGGCAATTTTCTGTGCGGTTAAGCCGCACTGCTTAAACTGCTCTGCCCGCCTGCCCGCCTGTATGAACTCGTCATCAACGCCGAGCACTGTAATTTTTGCCGTGTCAAGACCGGCCTTTGCCGCTGCTTCCAGAACTGCCGAGCCGAATCCACAGGCAGCGGCATGGTCTTCAACGGTTATTATACTAAAACCATTGGTCAATAACGAAATGATTTTTTCATCTATAGGCTTGGCAAACCGGGCATTTATAACGGTTATATCAATATTATCGGCCGCAACACCGTAAGGTGTCCTGTGGAGGATTTCCGCGGCCTTTAATGCCTCCATAACCACACTGCCATACGCTACCAAAACCAGCCTGTCTGTGCCCTGCCTTAATACAACGCTTTTGCTCATCTCAAAGGGGTGTGAAAAAATCTCGGCACAGATACTGTCGTCAACATAGTCTTTTGGATATCGTATCGCCACCGGACAGGCGCTACGAGCGGCAAACTTGAGGGCGCCTTTAAGCTCGATGCCGTTTGCCGGAGAAACCAGCACCATATTCGGCATCATTCTCAGGAATCCGATATCCATAATGCCGTGATGGGTGGGTCCGTCTGCTCCGACAAGGCCGGCCCTGTCGATGCAGAAAACCACCGGCAGATTCTGCAACGCAACTTCCTGGAATATCTGGTCGAAACTCCTTTGCAGAAATGTCGAATAAATACAAACAAAAGGTTTTAGTCCCAGTTTTGCCTGGCCGGCTGCAATATCCACTGCCGCTGATTCTGCAATACCCACATCATAGTAACGGTCTTTGAATTCCTGCCTAAATGCTCCCAATCCCGTGCCGTCAGACATTGCTGCGGTAATTGCAGTTATTTTTTCATCCTCTCTTGCAAGCTCAACTATTGCATCAGAAAAACATTCTGTGAAAGTTCTTCCCTGTCCCGTTCTTTCCAGCTGCTCACCATTGATTTCAAAAGGACCGGTCGAATGAAACCGCTGAGGGTCATCATCCGCAGGACTAAAGCCCCTGCCCTTTTTGGTATAGGCATGCAGTATAGCAGGCGCTTCGAGATGAGATATCGCCTTAAAAAGCTGTATAAGAGAGCCGATATCATGACCGTCAACCGGCCCGAAATAGGGGATATTGAGACTTTCAAAAAGCCTGCTCGGCGTAATTGCCATTCGCAGAGTCCTCTTGAAATTCTCAAGTGCTCCTTCCATCTTTTTTCCGAACACAGGCAGATGTTCAAGTATCCTGCGGGTCGTTTTTCGCAAATCTTCGTAGGTATGACTAAGTCTTACCCTCGCAAGAAACTGCGCAATCGCCCCCTGCGTAACATCTATCGCCATTGAATTGTCATTAAGCACTACAAGAAACTGCCTTTTCACCAAGCCTAAATTATTCAATGCCTCAAAATTCAGGCCGTTTACAATGCTCGCATCGCCGACAAAAACGACGATTTTTTCCTTCGTGCCGAGCTTCTGTGATGCAAGCGCAACGCCCAGCGCCGTCGGAATCGATGTCCCTGCATGGCCGACAACAAACTGGTCATACTGACTTTCTGCAGGATTCGGAAAGCCGCTGGTGCCGTCCCTCTGTCGCAATCTCTTGAAAAGCTCTTTTCTGCCGGTAAGTATCTTGTGCACATAACATTGATGTCCCACGTCCCAAAGGAGCCTGTCCACGCTGAAATCAAAAACATAATGCATCGCAATTGTCAGCTCAACAACTCCCAGATTGCTCGCTAAATGACCACCTGTCCGGCTGACCGAATGTGTAATAAAGTCCGTCAGCTCAGAAGCAAGTTTTTCCAACTGTGCAATCGAAAGCTGCTTTAAATCCATCGGAGAATTAATTTTTTCAAGTATTTCGTACTGCATTCTTTATCTTCCATTCTTTATAGCCACAAAGGCACGAAGTTTTTTAATATATATCCTTTTTTCTTTGTGCCTTCGTGTCTTGGTGGCTACGTTTCACCTTGTTCTCCGTAAGGAGTCCAGAGGTCTGCATAAAAGCGCAAAGGCAAGCTCTTTCAGAACGTTTGCTTTTTCGCCAAAAAACTCAAGAATTTCTGCCGCCTCGTCCGCTATCCGGCGAGCTTTCTTTTTTGACTGCTCAAGACCGAAAACGGCTGGATATGTCAGCTTTCCCTGTTTGGCGTCTTTGCCTGCCGTCTTGCCTAACTCCTGACTTGTAGAAGAGACATCAAGTATGTCATCGGCAATCTGGAACCCCAGCCCCAGTTTAAGGCCGAATCGGCCCAACAAATCTTTTTGCTCCTTCGATGCGCCGCCGGCTATCGCGCCTAAAAGTGCGGAGGCGCAAAACATTTTTGCCGTCTTGTTTATATGAATATTATGCAAATCAGACCCGCTGCTCTTTTTCATCACCTGCCCACCTGTTCTACTGTTCACCTGCCCTGTTTTACCCGCAGGCAAAACAGCCAGCAGGTCGTTAATCTGGCCAGCAACCATACCGGCAGGCCCTGCTGCCTCGGCAAGGGTCTTTATCATTTCGACCGCCTTTGAAGGCTCGCTGATTTTCGTCGATAAAAGTTCAAATGCCATCGTCAAAAGCGCATCGCCGGTCAGGATTGCCGTCGCCTCATCAAAGGCCTTATGGCAGCTCGCCCTGCCCCTGCGATAATCATCATCATCCATCGCAGGCAAATCATCGTGAACAAGCGAATAGGTATGAACCATTTCAATCGCCGCCGCGGCTGTCTGGGCATCTTCGTTAACCCTGCCCGCCGCAACTTCACAGCACCACAAAACAATCGCCGCCCTTACCCGCTTTCCGGGCGAGGAAAGAGTATATTCAATGGCCTCTCTCAACCTGTCGGGGATACCGTCAAAATCCTTAATCGCCGCGGCAATTACATCGTTGACAAGCTGGGCTTTCTGTTCAAGTTCGCTTCTGATATCTGTTTTTTCCGTCTTTTCAGCCACAACAGCCCCTTCTATGGAGTTTTTTCACAAACCTGCTATTATACATATTTTCCAGTTTTCATACAGCCAAATCCCCGCTTTCGCGAGGACAAGCATTGATTGTGGATAAACAAAGGCTCTTAATTCTGGGCGTAACAGCCAGCGGCAAAGGAAAGCTTGCCTTTGAGTTGGCAAAAAAACTCGATGCCGAAATTCTCAGCATCGACTCGATGAAGGTCTACCGCAGGATGGACATCGGCACTGGAAAACCTTCTAAAGAGGCTCGAAAGCAGATAAATTACCACCTCATTGATGTCGTTGAGCCAAGTCAATCGTTCAGTGTTGATATATTTCTGAATCTCGCTGAGCAGACCTTAAAACAAATAGAATCAAAAAATAAACCTGTTATCGCCGTCGGCGGCAGCGCGATGTATATAAAAGCCCTGCTTTATGGAATCTTCGAAGGCCCCGGCTCAAACGACCAAATCCGAGAGCAGCTTAAAGAACAAATCGCTCAGACCTCGCTTGAAGATTTGCATAAAAAGCTTGCCGAGATTGACCCTGTTGCCAGTGAAAGAATCCACTCAAACGATGAAAAGCGAATAATAAGAGCACTTGAAGTCTATTATCTTACAGGAAAACCAATTTCCAGTTTCCAGCAGCAATTCGATTTACCTCAAGCCAAAGGCAACTGGAAAATTATCGGATTGCGCAGAGAAAAAGACGAGGAAAACAGACGAATAAACGCTCGCGTAAAAAAAATGCTCCAGCTCGGCCTTGTTGACGAGGTTAAATCTTTACTTGCTGAAGAAAAACCATTGAGCCTTCAGGCCCGCAGCGCAATCGGTTACGCCGAAATTATTGATTATCTTGCTGGCAGAGAAACGCTCGAAAAGGCTGTTGAAAAGATAAAAATTAATACTCGCCGCTTCGCCAAGGCCCAGCGAACCTGGTTTAAAACCTTCAAAAACGTCAACTGGCTCGATGTAAGCAGCGATGACGATATTGAACACATTCTTGCAAAAACTATAGACCTGCTTTCAAATGAGTAATCCTCTTGCAAAAGAGGCCTTTCGGTTGTAAAGTAAACTCAAGTGTTTGAACCCATATCGGGCTCTTCGTAATATATTGTAAAACATACACTTGCGTCTGTAGCTCAATTGGATAGAGCATTGGTCTACGGAACCAAAGGTTGCAGGTTCGAGTCCCGCCAGACGCGGTTGGTATAGCCACAAAGGCACCAAGACACCAAGTTTTTAAAATATATTTTTCTTCGTGCCTTCGTGTCTTGGTGGCTAATTTTTAAAGGAAAATTTATGGAATCGAATAAGGATTTTTCACAACAGATTCTTGAAAAGGCTGCTGCCCTTTTCAAACATATCGTCCTGCCGGAAGGGCACGATGAGCGGACAATAGAGGCAACGAAAAAAATAACGAATCGCAAAATGGCAAAGCTGACTATCCTCGGCGATGAAAAACAAATCAGCAGCGCACTTAAAAATATGGGGGTCAGTTCAAACGACATCAATGTTATCAATCCCCAGACCAGCAGTAAACTGAAAGACTACTCAGAACAATTTTATCAGCTCCGCAAAAACAAAGGCGTTACGCCGAAGAGTGCTTTAAAAATCGTAAAAGACCCGGTCTATTTCGGCACAATGCTCGTAAAATCAGACGACGCCGACGGCCTTGTCTCAGGAGCCACGCACTCAACACCCGATACAGTAAGACCTGCACTGCAAATCATAAAGGCAGTCAAGGGTATTAAAACCGTTTCGAGTATGTTCTTTATGACAAATAGTAAAATGACTCTGCTATTTGCCGACTGCGGCCTTAACGAAAATCCCGATGCCCAGCAAATTGCCGACATCACGCTTGCTACCGCAAGAACCGCAAAGCAGTTCGGAATTGTCCCGAAGATTGCACTTTTGTCTTACTCAACAAAAGGTTCGGCCCAGGGCGAAGGACCTGCAAAAATGATAAAGGCGACGGAACTTGCAAAGGAAAAACTTGCAAAGGAATTTGACGGCGAATATCTGATTGACGGCGAATTGCAGTTTGACGCGGCATTTGTGCCGAAGGTCGCAGCCAAAAAATGTCCCGACAGCCCCTTAAAAGGTCAGGCCAATGTTTTTATCTTCCCGGATTTGGGTGCAGGCAATATCTGTTATAAAATGACAGAACGATTGGCTGGACTCAACGCCTATGGCCCAATTTTGCAGGGACTTGCAAAGCCGGTAAACGACCTTTCCCGCGGCTGCAACAGCGATGATATTGTTGCTGCAGTTGCGATAACTGCCATTCAGACCAAAGGCTGAAAAAGCCGTGGAAGGCCCAGCCAAAAAACGATTTGTCATTCATAAACACACACACGGCAAAGATATTCACTGGGATTTGATGATTGAATCTGGCGATAAGCTCAAAACCTGGCGACTTGAAAACCCGCCGGAAAAATTAGCAACCAGCAAAACAAGAGCCACTCCTATTTTCGACCACGATAAAAAATTCCTCACCTATCAAGGCAGCGTCAACAACGGTAAAGGAACTGTTGAAATTGTCGATGAAGGTTTTTATACAACAAAATCAGCCGATGAAAACCAGATGAACATAAATTTTGAGGGGAAAATAGTAAGAGGAAACTATTATCTTACACAAATTAACGGTGATTTCTTTGTTTGCCCAAAATAAGCCGTAACACCTTTAATAACATAATGTTATGATATTTTTCTAAAATCCTGTTTTTTAATAATATTAAAAACAATTTTAAAATTATTAAAATTTCCTTGCTTTAATAAAATTAAAGTGTATTTTCATAATATGAAGGTACAGTTCGGAGTTTATAATGGAAAACACAATTCCTGAATGGGTTAAGAGTTTATCCGAAGAAGACTGGCAGTTTATAAAGAGATTGCTGCTGGCTTCGGGGTCATTGAAAGACGTTGCCGAGCAATACGGTATTTCTTATCCTACGGTAAGAATCAAGCTCAACCGTCTTATAGAAAAAGTGCAAATCCTCGACTCAAAAAAGGCGAAAACAAAATTTCACAAAACAGTTCAGCTTCTTGTGGCTGAAGGAAAGCTTGATATATCGATCGCAAAAACACTCCTCAAAGAATTTGAAGAAAGTTCTAAATGAAAGGGCAAATATTATGAGATTATTTAATTGGGCAGAAAGTTTTAAAGAACAACCGACATGTGAAGATATTCTTAAAAGGGTTACAAAAACCGAGATAATGTATTGGATTTTTTTGGCATTGTCCGTCTTTGTCGCACTGTGGGGAATTAATACTATCATAAGTGCGCCAGAAAACGGCTTGAAGCAACATGTCATGGGATTATTCTTGGCCCTTGTAGGAATTATTAATGTCGCCGTAATAAAACTATGGGCACATATACGCCTGACTATGTATTTTATTATCTGGGACCGCAAAAACAGAATCGAAGCTGAAATACGGAAATCAGAGGCCGCAGACTTATGAAGCAAGATTATTTCTTGTTTTTTAGGTATTCGTTAATAGCCGCTGCGGCGGTGCGGCCCTGGCCCATCGCAAGAATTACCGTTGCGGCACCTAAAACTATATCACCGCCGGCGTAAACGCCTTCGAGCGAGGTTTTGCAATTTTCATCGACAATAATATTACCCCATTTATTCAGTGCAAGGCCCGGTGTTGTCTGGCCGATGAGAGGATTTGCACCGTTGCCGATTGCGACAACCACAGCATCAACATCAATCGTAAATTCCGAACCTTCAATCGGCACAGGCCTGCGCCTGCCGGAAGAGTCCGGCTCGCCAAGCTGATATTTTAAGCACTCAATTGCCCTTACCAGACCGTCGGAATTACCGAGAATACGTTTTGGATTTTGCAGAAGGTGAAATTCTACGCCCTCTTCTTTTGCGTTGTGGACTTCCTCAACTCTTGCAGGCATTTCCTTTTCGCTTCGGCGATACACAAGATATACTTTTTCTGCGCCGAGCCGCACGGCAGTTCTTGCGGAATCCATCGCGACGTTTCCTCCTCCGATAACGGCAACTTTTTTTGGCCTTGCAATCGGGGTATCTGCCCCTTTGCCGAAGTCATAAGCACGCATAAGATTTGCACGGGTCAGATATTCATTAGCACTGTAAACGCCGACGAGGTGTTCGCCTTCGATGCCCATAAACACCGGCAGGCCTGCACCTACGCCGATATAAACAGCTTTGAAGCCGTCTTCTTCCATAAGCTGTTTTATGGTTCTGGTTCTGCCGACAATAAAATTGCAGACTATATTGGCGCCCATTTTTTTGAGCTGGTCGATTTCCTCCTGCACTATTGCCTTTGGCAGCCTGAATTCAGGAATGCCGTAAACCATCACGCCGCCGGGTTTGTGAAATGCCTCAAATATCGTTACGTCATGGCCGGTTTTTCTGATATCGGTAGCGGCAACAATTCCGCCGGGGCCCGAACCTATTACAGCAACTTTTTTACCTGTCTCAGCTGCAACTTCGGGAACGGAAGCATCATGCAATTTTTCGCCCCAGTCCGCGACGAACCTTTCGAGTCTGCCTATGGAGACAGACAAACAGACGTTCTTGAATTTTTTTCCGACCGTGCAGGGAAGCTGGCACTGCACTTCCTGAGGACAGACCCTGCCGCAGACGGCAGGCAGAAGTGAGTTTTCGCGAATTATATCCAAAGCCTTCTTATAATCGCCCTCGACAATTTCAGCGATGAAATCTTTTATTTTTATTATTACCGGACAGCCCGGGACACAAGGAGCATTTTTACACTGCAGACATCGCAGCGCTTCAAGGCGAGCCTGAATTTCGGTATATCCGAGTGCAACTTCGTTGACGTTCTTTCGCCGTTTCATTGGGTCCTGAACCGGCATCGGCTGCGGCGGTATATTCAATCTGTCCGAAGGTTTTAATGTGCCGTCTCTGTATTTTTTTAAAAGTTCATCGAGCAATTTTTTGCTTTGTTGTTCGTTCAATTAAATACTCCATATCAACTATCAAGCCCGATTTTACACTTATGCCTTTTATACTCTTCAAATGCCTGCTGTTCCTGTTTTTTGTAGGCCTGTATTCTCTTCATCATTAAATCAAAATTGACCTGATGTCCGTTAAATTCCGGTCCGTCAACACAGACAAATTTTGTTTGTCCGGCTACCTCAACCCGGCAGCCTCCGCACATACCAGTACCGTCAATCATAATCGTATTAAGTGAGACAACGGTTGGGACATTATATCTCCTCGTAACTTCGCAGCAGAACTTCATCATTATTGCCGGCCCTATTGCAACAGCAAGGTCAGGCTTTGGCGTTCTTTTACAAACTTCCTCAAGCGGCTCTGTTACAAGTGCCTTTTCCCCGTAAGAGCCGTCATCTGTAACGACAATTTTCTCATCACTTACGGCGGCAAAATCGTTTTCGAGGATTAGAAGCTCTTTTGTCCTTGCGCCGAGGATGCTGATGATTTTGTTGCCTGCTTTTTTCATTGCAGTTGCTATCGGCAGAAGCGGCGCGTTTCCGATTCCGCCGCCGACGCATACAACGGTGCCGAATTTTTCAATATGACTTGGTCTGCCCAGAGGCCCGAGGATATTTTCCACCTTGTCTCCGACCTTCAGTTCTGCAAGTTCGGCGGTAGTTTTTCCAACAGCCTGCCAGATAAGGCGGATTGTCCCTTTTTCCGGGTCACAGGCAGCTATTGTCAGAGGAATTCTTTCACTGTAAGCCGTTGACAGACAGAGAATAACAAACTGGCCCGGCTTTGCGGCTGCCGCCACCAGCGGAGCCTCAATATCTGCCACAAAGACATCTGAACATAACTGCTTTTTTGACAGTATGTTATGAGACAATTTTGCTGCCTTCTGCCTGAATTTTATTTAAAAAGCGGGATTATTGCCGATTCCGAGGTGCCGGTCAAGCAATTATATTGTCTTTTCAAGCTCTATCACGAAAAACCTGAATTTTTCACTGTTTTCCAACATTTTGACTTCAAAAATACTGTAAAAAAGTGCTTGCTGTATAGAAGTCTTTACTATATAGTGGTTTGCAGTTTTTTAAAACCGACAGAATCGCAGGTAACGGCAGGATTGAGAACTTAATAATAACTGAAGAAAGACGTATTTAGAGCAATACAATATAACAAACCAATTCCCGAAACTCTCTGTTGATACGAGGTACACTATGACAACGATAACAAAGAAAGAATTAATCGACCGGATTGCGGAACAGACACAGGCCAAAAGAGTTGTGGTAAAACGAGTTGTTCAGTCCTTTCTCGACGAAATTATTTCAGAGCTCAGCAGGAACAACCGTCTGGAATTTCGAGACTTCGGTGTATTCGAGGTCCGCACACGTGAGGCCAGGGTCGCGCAGAACCCCAAGACTCTCGAAAGGGTGAAGGTTCCCGCCAAGCGTACGGTAAAATTCAAAATGGGCCGACTGATGAAGGAAAAACTGAGTAACAGCGTTACTTCGGCGTAAGTGTAAGAATAGATATATTCTCAACATCAATTGTTACGGCATCATAAAAATATATTTAAACGAATCTGTCTGTTGGGAATCCCACAGAAAGGTCAGGTTATTTAAGGAGTACCTCAATGGCAGAGGGAGTTATTAAGTGGTTTGACCCCAAGAAGGGCTATGGATTTATCGAAGCCGAGGGCCAGCCTGATGTGTTTGTGCATCACACGAGTTTCAAGACAAAAGGTCTTCGAACACTCAATCAGGGCGATAGGGTAAGCTACGAGATAGCCCAGGGCGAAAAGGGCCCTCGAGCTGAAGCGGTAGTACTTTTGAAATAAAGCGTCCGTTTGTCGGCAGCACGGTAATTAGTATTATAACAACAAAAACCAGTATCTTGTATGAGGCTGTGTCCGGTTACCCTGACAGACAAAATGGAAAATCGACTTGTAAAAACCTCTTTTTTCTGGTATTAAGATGCTAATGGTTTAAGCGAGGAGGAAATGGCTTTAACCGAATTACAATCAGTTCTCAACTGCAACGTGCTTGTGCTGAACAAGCATTATATGCCGCTGCGCATTATCGGCGTTAAAAGAGCTTTGTGCATGCTGTGCAGGGAACTTGCCGAGGTCATATCATACGAACAGGGCCGGTACTATAACTATGATTTTGAAAGCTGGCTGGACATAAGTCGGTTGAAAAGGTCTTTTGAGCCACATGAGCACGACTGGATTTCGACCGTAAATTTTCACATAGCTGTACCGCGGATTGTCAGACTTCTGTTTTACGACCGGCTTCCGAGAACCGATGTAAAATTCAACAGACGCAACATATTCGCCCGCGACGGCAACAGATGCCAATACTGCGGGAAAAAATTTCCGACGACAGAGTTATCTCTCGATCATGTCATTCCAAGAAGTATGGGCGGAACGGCAAGCTGGGAAAACCTCGTTTGTGCCTGCACTGATTGTAATGCGAAGAAAGGCGGAAAAATGCCGAAACAGGCCGGCATAACGCTTGTACGACAACCGACAAAGCCGAGACGCAATCCGACGGTTCATCTTCATTTAAGCAGCGAAAGATACCACAGCTGGAAGCAGTTTCTTGACCATGCATACTGGTCGGTTGAACTTACCTGAAATACAAACTGCCGCAGGATTGTTTTAAAATTCAAAGGGGTTTTTTATGAAAACTCTTCTTTACATAAAGGCTTCTCCGAGAGACCAGAGAAGTCATTCTCATGCGGTGGCGGGGGCTTTTCTGTCCGCATATCAGCAGAAAAATCCGCAGGATAAAATTGTAACAATTGACCTGTTTAAACAATCCCTGCCTGAATTTGACGCTTTCGCTGCAGAATCAAAATACGCTATTATTTACGGCAAAGAAAAAACCGACGAGCAGGTAAAAAAATGGTCTCAGATTGAAAAGTTAATCGAGCAGTTCAAGTCTGCTGACAAATATCTCTTGTCGACGCCGATGTGGAACTTCAGCATACCTTATCGGCTGAAAAATTACATCGACATTATAGTTCAGCCCACTTACACATTTGCTGTCACAGGGGCCGGCTACAAAGGCCTTGCCGGAGGCAAGCCGTTATGTGTGGTTTACTCTCGCGGTGACAGCTATGATGAAAATTCCGCGATGGATTTTCAGAAGAAATACATTGAGTTTATTTTCGGCTTTATAGGTTTTACGGATATAAAAGCGATAATCTGTCAGCCTATGCTAAGTGATGAAAAAACCGTAAGTTCCGCACAGGCTAATGCTATTACCGAGGCAAAAGCAGTTGCACAAAAATTTTGAAATCCGTCAATATCAAGAAGCAAACCATGCGATTATATCTGATAAATCCACGCAATTCACTCATAAGTCTTGCCAATGTCCGCAACAACCGCTGGAACCGTTATCGAATCTGGAAACCGCTGGGCCTTTTAGTCCTGGCTGCGGCTACACCGCCTCAGTGGGATATTAAGGTAATTGACGAAAATCTCGGCACAGCCGACTATGCGTCGATGCCCCGACCGGACCTGGTGGGCATTACTGCTTTCACTGCCCAGGCCAGCCGAGCTTACAAATTGGCCGCGGAGTTCCGCAGCCGCTCGGTACCGGTAATAATGGGCGGTATTCATGCTACCATGCGTGTGCAGGAGGCCCTCGATTACGTCGATTCGGTGGTAACAGGCGAGGCCGAGCTTGTCTGGCCAAAAGTTTTAACCGACTTCCAGAATGGCCTCTTAAAGCGAGTTTATGCCGGCGAATATGTGGATATGAAAAATGTTCCGCCTGCAAGACATGACCTGCTGCCCAAGGGATACGCTTTTGGTTCGATTCAAATCAAGCGAGGCTGCCCGCTTAATTGCAACTTCTGCAGTGTTACGGCTTTCAACGGTCCCCTGTACAGGGCTCGGCCCATTGAAAATGTCGTACGCGAATTCAAGACAATCCGGGAAAAGTATGTTTTGGTTGTTGATGATAATCTCATCGGAACCAGTAAAGAACATGTCAGCTGGGCCAAGAAGTTGTTTAGCGCGATGATTACTGCCGGCATCCGCAAGAAGTGGATTGCACAGACCACAATCAACATCGCCGATGACGACGAGTTGCTGATGCTTGCCTCCAGGGCCGGCTGCAGGGGCGTCTTTATCGGCTTTGAATCACCAACCGCCGAAGGGCTGGTTGAAGTGGGCAAGAAATTCAATCTCGTCAAAAACCGGGATATGAGAGACTCTGTCCGCAGGATAAAGCGACACAATATCATTGTAGTCGGCTCTTTCATTATAGGCCTGGAGACTGACAAGCCGGGTATCGGCAGACAGATAGTCGAAGCAGCTGATTTTTATGGCATAGACATCCTCAATACAATGGTTCTAACGCCACTGCCCGGCACACGCCTCTGGGGAAAAATGGAAACGCAAGGCAGAATCACAACTAATTCTTTCCCTGATGACTGGAAGTATTACACGCTTACTCTCCCGGTCGCCAATTATAAACACTTGTCTCGGGACGATGTTATTAGAGAGCTCGAATACTGCGACAAAACTTTTTATTCGATACAGAGAATATTAAGCCGGCTATACGGCAATTTTGGGCAAAGACACAGTTTTTTTATTACGATGATAGCCAGTCTTTCGTACAGGTACAACTTACGCATAGCTCGCAAGGCACACCGGCAATTCGACTTATCTGGCGGCCAGGTGCTTAAATACACTTCCGAAAATCGAGTCAGGATTTCCTATTTGAAAGGAAAAGACGTCTTATCTGAAAAAAGACTAAAAAATGTCCGGCACAACTGAAAACACAACAAATGGTGAACTTACCCGGCAGCAAATGACTATCATATTTTATCTCCCGAGACGACTTTGAAGGCCTGCGGCAGACAATCAAGAATATCTGTGGCAATCAGACTCGTTTGGCCTTTATTCTCCGCCGCCAAATCTCCCGCAAGGCCGTGAATGTAAACTGCCAGCACAGAAGCACCAAAATTACCAAGACCTTGTCCGCACAGAGCAGCAATAACGCCTGTAAGCACATCGCCTGCCCCTGCTGTCGCCATGCCCGGATTGCCGGTAGTGTTGATGTATATTTTTTCTGTATCGGCAACTATCGTGCCATGACCTTTGAGCACAATAACAGCTTTGGCAGCACGGGCAAATTCAACAGCGATAGTCTCTCTGTCATCGGGTATAGATGTTCTTAAAAGCCCCGACCAGAGTCTTTTCATTTCGCCAGGATGAGGAGTAAGAATAACATTTGCCTTGCATATATTGGGCCAATCCCGCAGAGCAGCAAGATTATTCAGGCCGTCCGCATCTATAACGAGTCTTACCCCATCGAGCCGCAGCAGATTTTCGAGTACAGCCTTAACACCATTGGCTGTGCCGACACCCGGGCCGAAGGCAATAATGTCATTTTCCTGGGCAGCTTTCAGAAGCGTATCGACAGCTTTCGCGCTGATTTTGCCTGAAGAATCCTCGGCAAGCGGAATTGTCGTATAACAGGGCTCAATAGCTGCCACTATGGGCAGAATACTTCTGGGTATCGCAAGTCTTACAAGACCGCAGCCGCTTCGAAGCGCGCTTTTTGCCGCAATAGCCGCAGCTCCGCTAAAGCCTGTGCTGCCCGCGATTATGCAGACCTTGCCGAAATCACCTTTATGTGCATCCGCCCTGCGGGCGGACAGTTTTGGCATTTCCGTTATTTTTTGCATAATGCGCCTTTCAATCATCAGAAGCCGCTTTTGCCTCAAGTGTCATATCGGCAAAAAGGCCGGCTTTGTATTTATAATAGGCAAGAGACGCTACCATCACGGCATTGTCCGTACAGTATCTTTTGGGCGCAACCAGCAACTTTCTATCGGTTTGCTGCGCCATTTTTTCAAGTTCGTTTCTCAAGATTGTATTGGCTGCGACACCGCCGCCAAGCAGAATGGTTTTTGCTCCGACCTTGTCAGCAGCCATCTCAGTTTTCTTTACAAGAACATCTACTACGGCAGCCTGAAATGATGCGGCGATACTCGCAATCTCCTTTCGGCTCATTTTGTCAGTGTGATTTTCTCCCTTCATATCCTGGCCGTGACAGTAATAAAGAACCGCTGTTTTTATGCCGCTGAATGAGAAATCAAGCGAATCCTTTGCGAGCATTGTTCTGGGAAAATCAATTGCGGCAGGATTGCCGCCTCTTGCAGCTTTTTCAATGCTCGGCCCGCCGGGGTAAGGCAGATTCAGAATCGACGCAACCTTGTCGAAGGCCTCGCCCGCCGCATCGTCAATGGTTGAGCCAAGCAGCTGAAGCTCAAGGATGTTTTTGCATTCATACAGACTTGTGTGACCGCCTGAGACAACAAGCGCCACAGTGGGAAGCTGCAAATCCTTTGTTCCCATCATTGCCGACTGAAGATGGGCGTGGATATGGTTTATTGCAATTAAGGGTTTTTGCCATACGAGCGCAAGTGTCTTTGCTGCGGTTATTCCGACGATAAGCGCAACAGTAAGGCCTGGCTGATTTGCAACAGCTATTGCATCTACGCCGCTGCTATCAAGTCCTGACTGCTCGATTGCCTGTTCAATAATCGGGTAAATCTTTTCGATGTGAGCACGTGATGCGATTTCCGGCACGACGCCGCCATATTTCTGGTGAAGTTCTATCTGTGAGGAAATAATATTTGAGAGCACCTCTGTCCCGTTGCATACCACAGCAGCAGCAGTCTCATCGCAGCTTGTTTCGATACCGAGGATGTTGACATCCATTTTCATCGGACAAGATGATAATGAACCGCATCAGATATGTCAATTTAATCAAAAAATAAAATGGGGGCTGAATCCCAAAGCTCCTCGCTACTGACATCAGGAAACTTTTTTTGAAGATATGTCTGTTCCTTGTCAACTCTTTCCGGCGGGAGTTCCTGGTCGAAAAGACAGACAAAATGTTCTCTTTCTTCCTGGTACTGGTCCCGTCTTAAAACGGTGCCGGTCGTTTTAATAACCTGTCCATCATGAAACCTCAGAGTGATTTTAACCTTGCCTCCCCGTTTTAAGGTCGATCTCTGCGGGTCGAAATCTGAAAAGAAAAACCTAACCGCTTTTGCTGAGATACCAACCACCTGCGACCGCATATTCAGAACTTGAGGAGCCGCCGCCAGCGGATAAGCAAGTCTGGGATACTGACGTCTTTTCCCCTGTCTTCTGTCGACACCTAAGTGAGCAACAGCATCGCGTTCGTCCCGTTTCCGCTGCTGTTTTCTTCTCTCAAAGTCAGGCCGTTCCATAAAATAAACTCCATTTCTGACCTTGAGAATTTTAAGCTCAGTGTTCTGACTTTACAAGTATAAAAATCTGCCGTAATACGCTTTTAACAATTCTGGCCGGTGTAAATCTCAGCGGTGTCTGTTCTGCGGGAACAAGCCCAAGATGAGGGTCGTCCGGCAGTAAATCGCCGACAACTTGAATATTCTGTTTATTTGTGCAGCCAAAACCTATCTTTTCAGCAGCTCTGATTAAAGGCAGCTGCTCAGGATTAAATCCTATTAAATCACAGCATATAACTTCCGCAGCCATAGGGTCAACGGATGCAACCAGCCAGCCGAGTTTTTTGGGATTTCCTCTTATAGGGCCGGGGCCTTCCATCGCAACAACGGCATCAATAATCGTCAGCACAGGGCCAAGCAGCTTGTAAATATCTATCAGCATTGTGCAAAAGTTTTCAGAAGTTGCGCCTTTTCTGTAATGCCAGATTACCTTTGCCTTTCCGCTGACGCAGCCGAACATATTCTTGACTGCAATGGTCGCTACAAGCTGCTGATGGGTTTTGAGCTTCGGCAGGTTTATAATCTTATCAGCCTCAAGTGCAACTGAGCTGATGCCTATTTTTGTTCCTGAATGCTCAAGCGTGCATTTTACAGGCCTGCTGAGCTGTTTTATTCGGACGCCAAGTTTTTTTAAAGGTTCGACAATGCCGAGAGCCTCTGCGCAGGCGGCAGCATTTGCCCATGCCGAAGAATCCGCAACGAACGGTTTTGCGCCAAAGTCGAGAAGGATTTTGGCAAGCTCTATAATTACGGCAGGGTCTGTCTGAACGGCACAGCTGGCAGGTTTGGGAGCTATCATGTTCGGCTTTATAAGAACTTTATCGCCTCTGCTCACAAATGCGCTGATACCGCCGTGAAGATTAAAATGTTTCAGCAATGCAGCCCGAACATTTACAGGTTCATAATCATTGCATTTTGTCAGTGAAACTTTTATTTGCGCCATTCTGTGGTAAGATTTTAACGTTATCTCTGTCAGCTTCAAGAAATTGTTTTTGAGCCTGCTTTGCCAGTGCTATAATATGCTGCAAATGAAAGAGCTTTTGAAAAAACTAATCGATGCGAAATCCACGCCGGATGTCGGTGAAATTAACTGTGCCAATGTGCTGGCCGATTTTTTTCTGGCAGCCGGCATAGAGCCGAGGGTCGATATTTGGGACGGCAATCGCGCAAATCTGACTGCTCAACTCGAATCTACAGGCCAAAGACCTGCTCTTTTATTTGTCGGCCATCTTGATGTTGTGCCTGCGGGAAAGCGGAGCTGGCAATCTCCTGCTTTCGCAGCAGCAGAGCACAACGGAAAGATTTTCGGCAGAGGCGCCTGTGATATGAAGGCCGGCATCGCAGCAGCAGCGGCTGCAATGACTGAAATATTCTACTCCAAGGTTAAACTCAAAGGCGACTTTATCTTTGCCGCTACAGCAGGTGAGGAAACCGACAGCATCGGCGTCAAGAGATTTTTAGAATCGTTTGTGAAAAATAAGTCCGAACTTTGCGGAGCAGTAGTGCCGGAACCGACAGATTTTGAACTTGCTGCCGCCCATCGCGGACTTTTGTGGCTTGAGATTATAACAAAGGGTAGTACCGCTCACGGTTCAATGCCGCATCTCGGAATAAACGCAATAGAGTCAATGAGAGTATTTTTAAATGAGCTTGCAGATTACGATATAACTGCCCGGCCCGACAAGCTGCTCGGCCAGGCATCGATGAGCGTAAACAGAATTAACGGCGGAAACGCAACAAATGTAGTGCCCGATACGTGTTCTGTGCAGATAGATATCAGAACCCTGCCGGAGCAGAATCACTCCGCTATAATCAGGAATTTCGAAGGGATTTTTTCAAAACTTTCAGGACAGAGGTCTGACTTTCAAGCTAAACTGAACATCATTCGCGACGTTACCGCCCTTCATACCGACCCTGATTGTGAGTTTGTCAGTCAGATAAAGCAGCTGATAAACAAAGGCGAGATTAAAGCTGCACCGTTTACAACCGATGCGCCTTTTATTGCCCAATTAAATATTCCCGTGGTTATTTTCGGTCCGGGCAGACCCCAGCTTGCTCACAAGCCGGACGAATTCATTGAAATCGAAGACCTGCAAAAAGGGGTGGACTTCTACAAAAAGATTATTCTGCACTTTCTGACCTGAAGAAACCCGCTTTCTGATATTCCATCATTCTTCCGTTGTTTGTTTCTGTTTTGCATACTGTGCGACGACCTGCTGCTGGACATTCGGCGGGACGATTTCATAATGGCTCAGTGTCATTGAGTAGCTGCCACGACCACCGGTAACGCTTTTAAGCTGGCTGTCATAGTTTGCGATTTCAGCCAGCGGAACCTGAGCCTTTATGACCATCATATTGCCCGCCAGCATATCCTGTCCCTGAACGCGCCCTCTTTTGCCGGACAGGTCGCCCGCGATATTGCCGACGTATTCAGCAGGTATGGTGATTTCTATATTAACAATCGGCTCAAGAAGGCACAGTCTTGCCTTCTGCACGGCATCGATGAAAGCGCCTTTTCCTGCGGCACGGAATGCCACTTCCTTGGAGTCAACAGGATGATGTTTTCCGTCATAGATGGATACCTTGATATCCTGCATGGGAAAGCCGGCAACAACGCCGTTGTCCATAACATCCTGAATACCTTTGACAACAGGAGCTTCATACTGACCCGGGATAGAGCCGCCGAATATATCCCACGTACACTGCAGCGGCGGCTCCGAGCCTCTTTCCGCAGGTTCGACTCTGAGATAAACTTCGCCGAACTGTCCTGCGCCGCCGGTCTGTTTTTTATGACGGTAGTGTCCGTCGGCCTTTGCTGTAATTGTCTCACGATATGGTATTTTCGGCGGCTTGGTGTTGACCGAGAGCTTGAATCTTTTCTCCATTTTTGAAAGCATAACGCGCAGATGTAAATCGCCCAGTCCGCTGATAATCAGTTCTCTGGTTTGCCGGTCGCGGGTGACCTTGAAGCAGACATCTTCCTCGGTAAGTTTTCCCATCGCTGAGCTTAATTTCTGCTCATCTCCTTTTGATGCGGGTTCCAGAGCAAGGCTGAACATTGGTGATGGAAGTTTGGGCATTTCGAATTTTCCCGTTACCTTTCCGTCATGGATGAGGTCTCCTATCTGGAGTTCTTCGATCTTAGCAAGAGTTACAATATCTCCTGCGGCGCCGACGTTGACTTCACCGATTTCAGCCCCCTGCGTCTTAAGGACATGGCCGGGCCGGATGGCCTTCCTGTCGGTGTTTCTAAGCATTGCGGTATCGTTTTTGAGTGTTCCGCTGAAGATTCTCATAGAGGTGTATTTCATGTTTGTACGCGGGTCAAGTCCGATTCTGAAGACAAGTCCTGCCAGAGGTCCAGCCGGGTCAGACTTAATTTCGCTCTGTTCTTCTCCTGCGATAAGTTTTGCCGGTTTACACTGAGCCGGCGAGGGAACATAATCAGTTATAAAATTCAGCAATTCAGTTATGCCGATTTCCTTTCTTGCGTTTGTAAACAGAATCGGCACGATAGTGCCTTCGATAATCGCCTTAACAAATACGGATGCGATTTTTTCCTGCGAAATCTGCTCGCCGCCGAGATATGCCTCCATCAAAGCATCATCAGCCTCGATTGCGCTTTCGATAAGCTCGGTATGAGCGCCGCCAACTCTCATAACCGGCGACTCACCGGAATCACTTTTGAGGCAGTCGATTACAGCGGATTTATCTGTGACGGGCAGATTTGCGCATCTGCACTGGGTGCCGAAGATCTGCTGAATATTTTTAAGCAGTTCCGGCAGGTCTGCGTTTTCAGCATCGATTTTGTTTATGACGATAATTCTTGGTTTACCGGCATCAGTCGCAGCCTTGAAAAGCCTTCTGGTGTTGATTTCAATACCTGCCGAAGCGCTGATAACAATCGCACAGCAGTCTGCGGCCGGTATCGAAGTCAGTGCGGCACCGATGAAATCCGGATACCCCGGGGTATCAATAAGGTTTATGGTTTTGCCGTTATGTGTTGTATGGAGCAGTGCAGAATGAATGGAATGGCCTCTGTCTTTTTCTTCCTCGTCAAAATCTGCGACGGTATTTTTTTCTTCAACAGTGCCTAACCTGTTTGTTTTTCCGGTCTTATGCAGGATGGCTTCAGCAAGAGTGGTTTTGCCGGCACTGCCATGTCCGAGCAGAACTATATTACGATTATCTCCAATACCTGCCACAGCTATGAACTCCTGAAAAGTGGCGTAAAACGAATAAACTTTAACTGCCTAAAGGGACGGATGATACAACAAAAAATAGGCAAGGGCAAGGAGAAATTAAAAAAGCGAGGCCGTCATAAAGGATACGCCAAATACACAATTTCTATTTGAAGCGTTTTCGGGTTTAATTGAGAGGTTTTTAAAAGTCACGCTCTGTATGTGCGAACTGGGGAACTAGGATTCGAACCTAGACTAAATGGTTCAGAGCCACTCGTGCTACCATTACACTATTCCCCACCGTACTTGTTACTTGTGATTCAGCATTTTTATATCTGCTGCCTTAACAAATAGCGGGGGCAGGATTCGAACCTGCGACCTCCGGGTTATGAGCCCGACGAGCTACCAGACTGCTCTACCCCGCGATCAATTCAATTTACAAAATATACCAGACCGCAATCGATAAATCAATTACAGCTTGGCGCGAATTTCCCGGGCAAGTTTTTCAGCCTTACCCTGCGGATATTTAAATGCCGGCCAATGACTGAAAACGCCGTCGCCTGTCTTTCGCGGTATTACG
>Ga0315291_10000043_pt1 | contig 131528 bp, 95 predicted proteins | sample YL17G12_20_MG_FD_203070 | JGI IMG/M metagenome (GOLD analysis project Ga0315291, IMG submission 203070) | Sediment microbial communities from Yellowstone Lake, YNP, Wyoming, USA - YL17G12_20 | ecosystem: Environmental > Aquatic > Freshwater > Lake > Sediment | place: USA: Wyoming | collected... | reverse complement strand
ATTCAAAGCAGCGGAATAGTGTGAGATTGTCGCCCCGATCGTGATGACCTACCTCGGTGGGAATCGGGACTCAAAGAGACCTTGACGGTGCTCTGACGAGGCCGGCGGGTAAATACCACATCACAAGCTACTGCAGATCAGACTGAAAGGCAAATTCTCGAGTGCTCAATGCTCGTCGCTGAGGAAAAAACGGGGTATGATTGCAGCGTTTCGGCCTAGGGAAAGTGCGGGCCAGAATGTGCTCCGTTCACACCAATGAGGCTTAGTGAGTCGCAGAGCTTGTGACCGTTACAACGAAGAGTTCCTCACGGACTCGAAGTCATTTCGCGCTTCAGAGCTTCCCCTCCCGCTTGATAGTCTTCATCTTTCAGTCTGTTTTTTCCTTCAATCCGTTTTGACTTTTCCTCAAAATTGTGATATTTTTCTGCACCATACTGACCTTCTGGAGGGTAGTTTCGTGCAAAAGAATATCACAGAACTCGGACGACGAGAGGCGGAGTTTCTTTCTGAAGTTGCCTCCTCCAAGAATCATCAGTTCTCAACCAGCGATGCTATTGCATTCTGGGCAAGCCCACAGATGGCCTGGAAAAAGTTGCGCCACCTAGAGCGCAAAGGATGGATCGCTCGCATCGAGCGAGGAAAATATCTGGTCATTCCTCTCGAAGCCGGGCCAGAACGGAAATGGAGTGAGGACTCCTATCTCATCGCCGCACAACTTGTCCAACCTGCGGCGATCGCTTACTGGAGTGCAATCCGACATTGGAATTGGACAGAGCAGATCCCGAGAATCGTGTATGTCCAAACCACAAAGCGGAAGAAGAATGTCCGGCCCTCCGTATTCGGTGTGCGGTACGAGTTCGTAACAGTGAACAAGCGGAAATTTTACGGTCACGTCAAAGAGTGGCGCAACGGCAACGCAGTCCTCATAACCGACAAGGAAAAAACGTTGATCGACTGTGCAGATGATCTTGAGAGAGCGGGCAGCATCGAAGAGCTGTCGAAGGCGGTGAAAGCCGCAGCATCAGAAATCTCCTGGCAAAAGCTCGGTGAATATGGAAAGCGATTCCCAAATTGTGCCGTGAAGAAGCGATTGGGGTTTCTCTTTGAAACGCTTGTGATGAATCTCCCACAACAGGCAAGGAATATTCTCGGACAATGGCAGCGTGAACTGAGTGCCGGTATCGCTCTGCTTCAGTCAACCGGAAGGAAAAAAGGCAAAGTAGTCACCCGTTGGCGGTTGTTGGTGAACGCGGAGGTCGGATGATCGATCGAGGCGAAATCCGCCGGATTGCAGGAACCCTCGGGGTCGATCCACGAGTGATTGACCACGACTATGTTCTTGGATGTTTCCTCCATTACTTAAGTCTGCAAGATGAAGTGAGGAAAACGTGGGTTTTCAAAGGCGGTACATCGTTAGCCAAATGCCATTTTGCGGAATACAGATTTTCCGAAGATCTGGACTTCACCGCTCTCACGACTATCACTGAGGCCTCGCTCAAAGATGTTGTTGACAGAACAAAGCAGTCAATGCAAGACTCGATTGGTATTCCCACGGATTTCCAAAACTCAAAGGTGGATGTAATTCAGGACGATTATCGTCAGGAATCGTTCGAAGCGAGAATCTACTACCGTGGACCGTGGGAATATGGTGGTTCGGCTCGTTCCCTGCAAATACACGTCAATCGGGATGAAACAATCGTGTTCTCCACTCCCGCGCTTAGAATCAGCCATCAGTACTCTGACAAACCTGAATTGCCTCAAGCCTCTCTCCAAGCATACGCGCTGGAGGAAATACTGGCTGAGAAACTGCGTGCGCTGTCAGGACAACGCAAGTTTGCCATTGCCCGAGATCTCTATGATGTGAAGTTCCTCTCAAGACAACCAGTCTCTCTTCAGGACGTATTCAAAGCACTTCCTCAGAAGTTCGCAACAAAGGGTATCTCGGTGCAGGATATAGACGTCGACAAGTTGAGTGGGCGTAAAACAGAGTATGAGATTAATTGGAAGAACAATCTTGAATACCTCATCCCGGAGCCATTGAAAGTGCCATTTGAGGATGCCTGGACTGTCTCGCTTGCGATGTTGAGTCAAGCGAGGAACACACACTACCAGGGTCCTTGTCCAAAAGCCAGGGCTTAGATCTGCAACCATAGCCTTTCCCGCTGATTGTGCCGCAACCACCAAAGCATCGAATGCGCGGCATACCATACAGCGGCACTACCGCGTGGTCATAAGCCCGGCTAGCCTGGCGTGGCAAGTCGACTCCTGGACCACAATCGAATCTAAGAAATGATTAAAGATTGCCCGTTTTCTTATGTCAGCTGTAGCTCGGTGACCACCAGCAGTCTTACTCGGTGCAGAAGGTTCCCTTTAGGGCTACGGGCTTTCACAATGAAAGATCGTCTCTTCACAACCTAAATCCCTTCTTTTTTTGACAATAGAAGGGAGAAGTTTGCCTTCAAAGAATGAGCGCGACCGCTCTCCCGCTCTCGACTCTCCTCCGTGGCATCGTTTGTGAATAATCTACATATTCTGACGTCAAAACGGCATTGATGAACACTTCCTCAGACTACTCCGGTAGCTGAGGCCCATTCACAGCAAGGTGGATCTATGAGATTGCAGAGAAAATCGCTTCTTTGTGCGCTGGGCGTCGTTTCAGTTCTCTTGTCTTCGTGCTCCCTTCTTTCCATGTTCCAGGAACGCGAGGACTTTATCAGGATTCAGGGGATGCAGTTCATCCATAACGGGGCGCCGTACTACTTTGCGGGAACAAACTTCTGGTACGGGTGTTATCTCGGCTCTCCCGGTTCAACGGGCAACAGGCCGCGCCTTTTGAGGGAACTGGATGCGCTGTGGGAAAACGCGGTTATGAACCTCCGGATTCTCGCTGCATCGGAAGAGTCATACATCCGTCGCTCCGTGAGGCCCGCCATCCAGAACGCCCCCGGCGTCGTCGACGACTCTCTGCTCCAAGGACTCGATTTTCTTTTGGCGGAGATGGCCAGGAGAGACATGCACGCCGTCTTGTATCTTGGCAACTATTGGGAATGGTCGGGGGGCATGTCACAGTACAACGTCTGGACGGGTCGTGTCGGCGCGGATCCGGAAAATGCATCGCAAGGCTGGGGCGCTTTTATGGATTCATCGGCGTCGTTCTATTCGAATCCGAAAGCGGTAGAACTCCATCGAAATTATGTCAGGCTACTCATTGGAAGACGAAATACCATCAACGGCAGGGTCTACTCTGAGGATCCGACCATCATGTCCTGGCAACTTGCCAACGAACCGCGGCCGGGACGGGATAACGATCTGGGAAAAAGTAATCTCCCGGCGTTTTACCGTTGGATTCATGAGACAGCAAAGTTCATTCATTCGCTTGACACAAACCATCTTGTCTGTACTGGAAGCGAAGGTATTGTCGGCACACTGATGTCCGAAAAGATCTTCGTGGAGGCGCATCGAACAGCGAGTGTCGATTACCTCAATTTCCACCTGTGGGCTTTCAACTGGGGGTGGTTCAATCCGGAGCGGTGGGAAGAAACTCTGCCGTCGACGGAAACCAAAGCGACCGCCTATATAAACCAACACATCGAATTGGCGCGGGCGCTCGGCAAGCCGATCGTGATGGAGGAATTCGGCTTGGGACGGAACGGCGGGAAGATTCTTCCCGGAACTCCTACGACGGCGCGGGACAGGTATTACCGCTTGATTTATCGCCTCCTCGAAGACTCGGCACGAGCCGGCGCGCCGATTGCAGGATCGAATTTCTGGGGTTGGGGAGGTGAAGGTTCAGCCCAACACCCGGACGGGATGTGGCAGAGAGGAGATCCATTTGTCGCCGACCCGCCGCAAGAGCCTCAGGGATTGAACTCCGTTTTCGTTGCAGATACGTCGACTCTGCGAATCATTAGAGAGCACGGTTTGACCATGTTGAAGATCGGTCCTGCAAGTTCGCTCACTATTGCCAGAGATCGTTAGCAGAAGGCCTATCGCCAAGTCTATCTGGTGACTTCAAGTGTTACTGGCGCTGAACAAATACCTCACACTCCGACTTTTCCCCCTTGTCGCGGTTCTCGCGGTGATGCTCCTGGCACTACGCTGGATACCGATCACACCGATCATCGCGTATGCGGCGGTATTCATTTCTGCGTCACTCCTGTATTGGGTTGTCTGCTGGCAATCACTTCACGCGGAAGCCTCAACGCAAGGGCTCGTTCCAATTCTGCTGCTTCTTTTTCTACTTCGTATGAGTTTCCTTGGAATGGAGCCGCTCGGGTCAGACGACGTCTATCGATACATGTGGGATGGACACGTGCAAACGGCAGGAATCAATCCTTACCGGTATGCACCAAACGATGAGGCGCTGGGCGACCTCCATACGACGCGACTGCCCTGGCTTGTGAACCACCCGGAGATGAAGACGATCTATTTTCCTCTGAATCAGTGGCTGTTCTACCTCGGCTACAATCTCAGTGGAGAGAATGTTTGGGGATTTCAGCTCCTCATCCTGCTTGCCGAGGCATTGACGGTCATCGGTCTCTTGTTGCTCATGCGCGAGCTTTCCTTTTCACCGTGGCGCGTGTTGATCTATGCCGCCAATCCGCTCGTCATCCTTCAATTCTCTCTCGATGCTCATGTCGATGCGTTCGGATTTCCATTCCTCGTCTTCGCCTTCCTTCTCTATCACAGGAAAAAAACGACTCTCTCGCTTCTCCTTCTTGGATTGTCGCTGCTGATCAAACCCGTCGCCTTCGTCATTTTGCCGATCCTGTTTCTTCACGAACATGGTTTTGTCAACAGAGCCAGGGTGGCCCTTCTGCCGCTGGCGGTGCTCCTCATTCCCTTCATTCCGTACGCATTCGGTGCCAATCCTTTTGAAGCTCTCACCACCTTTTCACAGCATTGGTTCTTCAACGGTGCCCTCTTCAGTGTGCTGTTTCCCTTGTTCTCAGACAACCAAACGACTCGCCTCTGGTGTTTTGCCTTCCTGGCGATAGCGTTATTAATTCTCTACCTGAGCAAGAGGTCGCTGCACGAGAAGACTGTCCTCGCTCTTCTCCTTCTGTTCCTCTGCTCGCCCGTTGTGCATGCATGGTACTTAGGATGGCTGATCGTTCTCCTGCCTCTTGCGCCGTTCGCAAGTGGTCTCGCTCTCGCCGGGACGGCAAGTCTCACATCCATCACGTTCGTGACGTATCAGCTTCAAGGGGTATGGAAGGACTACCCGGTCGTGTTAGTTCTTGAGTACGTGCCTGTGGTTGCGCTCTTGCTGTATAACCTACTCAAGAAAAAAAATACACCATTTGCCGGTGCCACACAAGTTGATCCTTGAACCTGCAACCGGGATCAAACCCGCTGAATTCCAGGGGGAGGTTTTGAGCAAGACAGGATAGACCACCAGAAAAATTGTCAAATTGCGATTTCCAATCCCCAAATCGACAATCCGCAATTGAAAACCCCGACCAGCTCACGCTCGTCGGGATTTTTGTTTGACCACGCAGCAACTCTGTGCCTTACGCACTAATCCTTCCGCTGAGATGCCTTTGTGCTTCGGTATGAACCTATGCGCGCGACGTTTATTCCAAGGAGCTCCTCTGTTTGTCGGGCGCTTTTCCTGCGAGCTTCGCAATGCGTCCACCTTCTCCCACTGCCCATCCGGCATCCTCCGATCCCGCGAAGCTCACCGCATGGAAACCTCCCGGGCCGAGGCTCTTCCAGGTTGCGCCGTTGTCCATTGAATAATCCGATCCGGAAGGGCCAACAGCGATCAGCGTCGGCGCTGCAGTTCCGGGGACATAGACGACCGCCGATCGGAAACCGGCTGGTGGCGATACCCTCACCAGCTTCCACGTCCGACCCCCATCGTTGCTCGTAGCCGCATTCTGACGTGCCTCGGCATCTTTTCGATAATCGCCACCCACGATGACACCGGTTCTCGCATCCTTAAAGGTAACCGAAAAAATCCCGGACGATTCGTTTTCACTCAAGATCGGAGTTCGTGAAACGCTCCACGTGTTTCCTCCGTCGATCGACCTGTACACCCGCGCGGACTTGACGCCTGTCCCTATCCACACTCGGTTTCCTCCTTGGACAGTGATGGATGTCCCGCTCGCAGCAAAGGCACCTTCTCCCGGCAGAGCTGGTGGGATCTTCTTTGACGGAATCTCCGTCCAGGTTGCCCCGCCGTCAGTTGTCTTGATGATCACCAAATGCCCTTCCACTGCATCACTCACAGCGATGCCGTTGTTGGCATCCCAGAAAGCAATGGCATCGAAAAAAGCTTTCGGGTTCCGGTTGATGAACTGCAATGTCCAATGCGAGCCACCATCCGTCGTTTTGTAAATCCTTGATCGCTCTCCCTCGCCAATGCTGAGCAGATACGCTGTGTTCTCGCCAAATGCCTCGACATCTCGGAAATCGAGAGAATCGGCTCCAGGCACGTGGAGGGGTTGCCATATTTTTCCCCCGTTCGTTGTACGGACACACGTGCCACAGTTCCCGCTTGCCCAGGCAACCAAGCGGCTGACGGCGCTTACTGCGCGCAATCTCTCCGTCGTGCCACTCGACTGCAGCAACCACTGTGCGGCGGCACGTTCGTTCATCATCACGCTGCAAGTGAGAATCATGAGCGCGAGAATCGCGGCGGTCTTGTTTGTTGGCAGATGCACTCCAAAGACTCTAAGCGTCAAGCACTCCGTTGTCTGCGAGTTGAGTATCTCTTCCACAGATAGTAGACCGGTATGCCAATCACAACAATGGCCACGCCGGGCCATGTGTAACGAGGCTTGAAGATCAAGAGGTCGATACAAATCGCAGTCGCCGCGACGATGTAGAACGCAGGAAGCACCGGATAGCCAAAGGCTTTGTACGGCCGGTCCGCATCCGGCCGCTTCCTTCTGAGGATAAAGAGTCCCGTGGTCGTAAGGACATAGAAAACCAGGACTGCAAAAATCACATAGTCGAGGAGGTCGCTATACGTGCCCGAAAAGCAGAGGATGATGGACCACGCCGCCTGAATGATGAGAGCGGAGGCTGGCACGGCATTCGCACTGAGTTCCCCCGCCCGCCTAAAAAACAAGCCGTCCTTTGCCATCGCATAATACACTCGTGCACCAGCGAGAATTAGTCCATTCGTGCAACCGAACGTCGAGATCATAATGAGCACAGCCATGATCACCGTGGCGATGTCTCCAAATATGATCGATGCGGCTGCCGTGCCGACTCGATCTGAAGCTGCGAACTGGATGCCGCGCCCGACGACATCGGTCGCATCCGGATTCCCGGTGACGGGCAAAAGAAGGATGTAAGAGACGTTTGTGAGAAGGTAAAGAAGGATGACGAGAGCAACCCCAATTGCCAGACTCCGCGGTAGCGTCTTCTTCGGATCAATGACTTCAGGTGCCGCGAACGTCACGTCGTGCCACGAGTCGGCAGCAAACAGCGAGCCAACCATAGCTGCGCCAAGAGCAGCGAGAATCTTCCAGCCGGAGAGTGATTCGACTGAGACGATTTTGCCATCTGCAAGGTGCGTCCACGTTGATGACCAGAAGCTCGAGAGGTTCGCGGCAATCGCCTCATGATTTCGCACGACAAAGAGTCCGAGGAAAATGATGCCGATCAGCGCGGCGGTCTTCGTCATCGTGAAGATGTTCTGCACGATTTTCCCTTCGCGCAGGCCCATGAGGTTGATCCCCGTGAGAACGATGACGCAAGCGACAGCCGTCAGTTGAGCCATGGAGACGTTCACGCCGCCCAGGCCGAACAAGACGTTTTGCTCGCTCACCCACGGGACCAACACGCCCGTGAACTTCGCAAATGCAACCGATACGGCAGCGATCGTCCCTGTTTGAATCACCATGAAGAACGTCCAGCCATAGAGGAAACCGACCATCGGGTTATACGCCTCGCGCAAGTAGACATATTGCCCTCCGGCGTGAGGCATCATCGCGGCGAGCTCGCCGTAGCTCAATGCAGCGATCATCGTGAGCACGCCCGTTATCAGCCAGACGAGCAACAGGAGGCCGGGCGACCCGACAGTCCGGGCAATATCGGCACTGACGATGAAAATCCCGGACCCGATCATCACTCCGACAACAATCATCACTGAATCCAAGAGGCCGAGACCGCGTTTGAACTCACGTTCTTGCTTGGGATTTTCCATGAATCGGTTCTCCTTTCGTTGATCGCTCTCGGAGTTCTGTCGCGCCATGCTCATCGTCTGCCAATCTTCGGTTTCTATGCGAATCGTTTCAAAATCCTCAAGGAGGCGAGCACGAGAAATGATGTTGCAAGAAGAAGAATTGAAAGCAGGAGGAAGTAGGTGTGGTGCTCGAGATCGCTGTAAAATCTGCCCAACAGACCCGAAGAATAGCTTCCGATCGCGGTCGCGCCGAACCAGCAACCCATCATCAATCCCCGCAGCCGCGCAGGTGCGACCTTCGACACAAAGGAAAGCCCCATCGGACTCACAAGGATTTCTGCAATCGTGATCACGAAATAAGAAGAGATCAACCAGTACGGGGACATGATATTGACGTCACGATCTCCTCCCAACAACGAGGCACCCACCATAATAATCAGCGATAATCCGGCAGTGAACATACCCACAAAGATTTTGACCGGGTTCGGAGGCTCCTTCCCCTTTTCGCGTAGCCTGCCAAAGATCCATACGACAAATGGTGTCAAGAGAAGTATGAAGAAGGCACCGAACGATTGATACGTCTCAGGCTGAAGGTAGCTGTAAATGACTGTCGAGCGTTGAGCAAAGAGAGTCAGCGCAAAACCGTTCTGATAGAACGCCATCCAGAAAAAAATGACGATCGCGAAGAGAGTGCCCAATGACACAAGTCTCTGGCGTTCCTCCCTTCTGCTCGCCTCAGCTTCCTCAGGTGTGGTCTCAGCCTTTCGCGGCGACGTGTGAGCGGTATCAGCGTAGAGGTACTTCTGCCTCCCCGCCTCAAAAATGACCATTGACAAGACCATTCCGACCGCTGCAAGGCCGAATGAGATATTGTAGCTGTTGAAGAGACTGTGGACCAGCGTCGCTGCGAGCGGCGCTAGAAAAGCACCAAGATTGATACCCATATAGAAGATGTTGTATCCCGCGTCTTTAAACTGGCTTCCTGGTTCATACAAATTTCCCACGAGGACCGATACGTTGGCCTTGAACAACCCCGTCCCGACTGCGACAAGAACCAAGGCCAGGTAAAACAAGGCAAGTCGGTTTACAGAGGACAGCGCGAGCATCACATAGCCGACCGTCATAATGACGGCACCAACCCTGATGGTGTTGCGATGCCCCAACCACGTATCGGCGATCCAGCCACCGATGATCGGCATGAAGAACACCGCGCCCAGAAACAATCCATACACGTTTCCCTTTCTTGCATCATCCCACAAAAAATCTTGATCCATGTACAGAGTGAAGATTGCCATCATGATGTAGAATCCGAACCGCTCCCACATTTCCGTGAAGAAGAGTACTTGCAGTCCTGCAGGATGATTTCGAAGAATCGGCATTCTCTTTCCTCAAATTGGATCTACCGTTCGCTGTAGTAATTGATAACGCGGATAATCGCTTGCTCGTTGACCCCGTAAAATGACTTGTCTTTGGTATTGAACTGATTCATAAGAGAATTGACGGTGGGACGATAGAATCCCTTTGCAGCGAAACCTCCTCCTTCAAACGCGCCGATTTTGCCGCTCAATGGATGTTCCATCATGAATTGGCGGATTACATTTTGCAGCTTCTCACTTCGACTGCTGAACTCCCTGTCAGACTCTTGGATTTGTTTCTCAGAAGCACCCTCTTTTCTCATCCGCTCGAGCTTTGCTCTTCTTTCTCTACCAAGAGCACCCGCGGCTACGTTGAGACTGTCGAAGTGCTCCTTCCCCCACGGTGTCGGAAGAGCGAGACCGGGGGAAACAAGCTCTTTCCATTTGAGATTCTGGGGATCGAGTAAAGCCGTGAGGTTTGGCTCGTTTGGCTCGATGCCCGGCGGGAAGAACTCGCTGTATGCGACCTCGGAGGCGTAGTATTCATCGGCCAGAAACGCGAACGCGTGCGCGAATTCGTGCTGAAAGACGTACTCGCTCCACGGCCCATCGGTCGTAAACGTGGAGAAGCAGCCGAACAACGCACCCCCTCCGTATCGTTTGCTGTTCACCATGATGAGGATTGCATCATAGGGAACCTGGGCGGCGACATCGCGCATCGTCTTGTTGTCCTCCGTCAGAAGGTAGCGGTCGGAGTCCATGGAGTTGAAGGTGGCATTGAGAAGCGTGTGCTGGTATCGCCCCTGCCTCGGCTCATCGACCTCGCTTTCCGGAGATGGGCTAAAGACTCCCGAGAAGTTGAACCGGCTCTTGTAGCTCTTGTACGGTTCCCAGTTGAAGAAGATCTCGGCGTATTTCTTGAGATCCGCTTCGAATTTATTTCTCTCGCTCGCCACGTAGCCTTCGCTCAGCACAACAATGTCCACCTTCTCCCGCGGATCTCCGTTCTTCATTACTTCAAAAACCTGATCGCCGCGTTGCGGAGTTTCAGTGATGATATGGTAATCGGCAGGATCGATGCGCAAGTGAAAGATCGGGTGGTAGAGATTGAGCGAATCCCTCATCTCGATCACAAACAGGATCGGACGCTTGGGAAAGGGGACCAGTGCTGACTGATGAAAGACCCTTTTGACACCCTTCCTCGCCGGGTCAGTCGTCTTGTATTCGGCGAAGTACCCGTCGTATCCCTTCGAATAGATGAGCGCATTTGAGGCAACATCGTACACCTTGACGAAATACCGGCCGTAGAGGAATGGATAGAGCAGTCTCTTCGGATTGCCGGCCCAGACGCCTTGCCGGTAGATCTTGTCCACGGTGACAGCCTCCTCCAGCCCGCTGCCGACGTGACAGTAGTCGATTCGCAACGTCTTGTCGACGAAGTAGTCATCGAACTCGACTTCTTGAGCGGAGAGAAAACTGCAGAGAAATAGAGCGAGAGAACATTCAAGCAGTCGATTCATCATTGTTGCCTCCGAAATGGGAAAAGCGACATTGCCCGGTTGGTCATTCCGAACTCGCTTCCGATTCTACTCCAGGACAAAACGCTGAACCTCGGCCGATCAACGAGGGGCAAGCACGTCCAGGATGATTGGACCCGACTTTTCGAAATCCGGCGAGTGTGCTCAATCATCAAGATGACATCGCTTCAACTTCTGCAATCGTTTTGGGAATTCTCTTGCCCAAGATCCGATTCCCCTTCTGAAGTACGAGCACATCATCTTCAATCCTTATGCCGCCGAAGCGTTCGTACTTTGACAGAGCGTCGTAGTTGATAAACTGGGCAAACTTTTTTTCCGCTTTCCACGCATGTATCAGTTCGGGAATGAAATAGATCCCAGGCTCAACCGTCACGACAAAACCGGGCTGCAGGGCTTTCGCAAGTCGCAAATAGCACAAGCCGAATTGATCACTCCGCTTCGTCTGATCATCGTATCCGACGAACTCCTCTCCGAGATCCTCCATATCGTGAACGTCGAGCCCCATCATATGCCCCAGGCCGCACTGGAAGAACATCGCATGCGCCCCAGCCTGAACGGCTTCCTCCACATTCCCCTTCATTAGTCCGAGCTCCTTTAATCCGGCGGCGAGCATCCTGCAGGCTGTCAGATGCACATCTTTAAACTTCACCCCGGGGGAGACCATCTCGATCGCTTTCTTTTGCGCTTGGAGGACGATCTGATACACCTCCTTCTGCTTCTGCGTGAATTTTCCGCTGACAGGAAACGTCCTCGTGATGTCACCAGCGTAGTGCAGAGGGGATTCCGCTCCTGAGTCGTTCACAGCGATGTTTCCCGATCTCATCTTGTTCCCGTAGTAATGATTGTGAAGTGTTTCGCCATGGATGGAGAAGATGATCGGAAACGAAAGGGCCCCTCCCATCGAGACAGCGATCTCTTCCATTGCTCCGACAACCTCGCGTTCGTACATCCCCGGTTTCGCCATCTTCATCGCGGTGATCTGCATCCGGCGGGTCAAATCGATCGCAAGCTCGATTTGGTCCACTTCTTCTTTTGACTTGATGGACCGCTGCTCGACGACACCGCGGATGAATTCCTTCGAGGCATATTCATTGACCGCGCGCGGATGAATTCCGAGGAGACGCTCGAGCTTCAGGATATTCTCGGGTCTGTACTGTCGCAGGAAATGGATCTTCCTTCCGTTCTGGACAGCGACTCTGAGGATCTCCTCGAGCTTGCTCAGAGGCAGTGTCGTGGAGACGCCGACCTTCTCGCTCTTCTCCTTGATCGTCGGCTGCGGACCGGTCCACACGATCTCATCGACCGTTGGGTCATTGCCGAAGATGATTTCTTTTCGCGCGTCGAGATCGATGACGGAAGCAAGAGATGGGTGATCGAGCCCCCAGTAATAGAGGAATGAGCTATCCTGCCGGAAGGAATAGGTGTTTGCCGGGTAGTTCATCGGGCTCTCCTCATTGCCGAGGAAGAGGAGTATTCCCGACTGCATTCTTTTCTTGAGAGTGTTTCTCCGCTGAACATGAATCCTGGTCGCGAACATGATGATCTCCTTGTGACAGATTATGTCGAAGAATGACCGAGAGTGCAGAACGACATGCCGTGGCTCACCGCCGATTGAGTCTCACTCGTCTTTGAGGCTCGGATCGAGGTATACCCATCTCAGCTTCAAGTCTACGAGGAACAACTCGTCAGCGATCTTGAACTCCTCGGGCAGAATGTTCTCGAGCTTCATTGTCTGCCATGTCGTTGTCGGATAAATGAATTCGTACTTGCCTCTCGACGTTGTGACTTTGATGGGCATTCGAAAATCCGCTACATCTGCCTTCCATCGGTATCGGGCAGTAACCGAGTTTTCCTTCTTCGACACCGACACTTCGAGCTGCGGGATGCCCGGATACCGGAGATACTGGTTGAAAAAGTATGTATAATCGGTTCCAGTTCTTGTGTTGATGAAGTTGAACATATCCTCTGCGGTGATAGTCTGGTACCGAAAAGTCTCGGCGAGACCGCGGAGGGTGGCAAACCAGAGAGAGTCGTTATCCAGGACGCTCCTGAAGGTGTTGAGAACAAGCTGCCCTTTGTCGTACATGTCACCCGAACCCGATCGCTGGACGTTGTAAATACCGATAATCGGCTCCCTGTTTCCGACGTTTGGCTTCTTTCCATTGATGTACTTGAGCGCCTCAGCACGCCCCCACATGTATTCCACGAAGAGGGCTTCGGCGTACGCTCCGAAGCTTTCGTGAATCCACATGTCGGCGATATCTTTGGAGGTGACGCTATTTCCCCACCATTCGTGCGCGCTTTCGTGAATGATGATGAAATCGAATTTCAATCCGGTCTCCGACGGCGCGCGGCCGCGGTACCCGCCGATGTAGTGATTCCCGTAGGCCACGGCGCTCTGATGCTCCATTCCCGTGTGTGGACATTCGACCAGCTTGTAGCCATCTCTCGGAAAGGGGTACTTCCCGAAGTACTTCTCAAAACACGCCATCATCGGCTTCACCTGTTCGAACTTGAGCTTCGCTCTCTCCAGGTTCTCCGGCATCACATAGTAGTCGAGTGCGAGCGAGTCGCCGCTGACGTAGCGATCGGCAAAATGGACATACTTGCCGATGTTCACGGTAACGTTGTAGTTATTGATCGGATAGCCTACAAACCAGTCGTACCGCACCCAGCCATCTGGTAGAGCGGTGACCGCGCGGAGGCGGCCGTTGGAAATATCCTGCAGTCCATTCGGTACGGCAATACTGATCAACATGCTGTCGGGCTCGTCGGACTGATGATCCTTGTTTGGCCACCAAAGGCTTGCGCCGGTTCCCTGGCACGTCACGACCACCCACGGATTGCCCTCCTTGTCTTTCTGCCACGAGAAGCCTCCCTCCCACGGCGGCCTTCTTGCCTCTGTGGGTTCGCCAGAATAGAAAACGACTATTTCGTGCTCGGTGTTCTGCTGCAGGACACTTGGCAGTTGTATGAAGAATGCATTGTATTCACGAGTGAACGCCAACGATCCTCTCCCATCGAGCGTGATCTTCTCAATCGACATGTTCTTGAAGAGGTCGACCTGCATTCTGTCGAATGCCGTAACGACCTTGAAGCGGATGGTGTTTGAACCTCGAATGGTGTGAGCCTGCGGATCGATTCGAACATCCAGATGATAGTACGTCACATCGTAGCATGTCCGCTCGGGCGTAAGCATGCCCCGAAGCGTGTCCGCCCGCGTGAAAACCATTGGTCTTCTCTGCTCTTGAGATACACTGGTCAGGCTATGACCAAGCAGGAAGAGCAAGAGCATGGCACAATATCCAGTTCTCATGGTCTCCTCTTAATGTTATGAACGATCGTCGTGTGGCCGAAAAGCGCCAATCCCGCTCGATGAGCTCGAGAAAAATCTGAGTCCTGCGCGCTGCATCACTTCACCTTCGGGCCGGGGGCCAAATTCTGATTCAGATACGACGTCAGCAGATTGTACAAATGGAGGGTTGTGTTTTCCCCCTCGCCGATGCCATGAGAGCGGTTCGGGTATTCCATCATCGTGAAGCGCTTGTTGGCTTTGATGAGCGCGTTGATCACCCGCTCTGTGTTCTGGTAGTGGACGTTGTCATCACCGGAGCCGTGCACGATCAGGAGATTTCCCTTCAACCGGTCGGCGAAAGTGATCGGAGAACCAAGCCGATACCCTTCCTCGTTGTCATCCGGAGGACCCATGTAGCGTTCCTGATAGATCGCATTGTACAGATGCTGATCCGATACCGGAGCGACGGACATGCCGGTCTGAAAGAGATCAGGATATCGGAACATGAGATTGAGCGTCATGGAGCCGCCACCGCTCCAGCCCCAGACTCCCACTCGTGTCGAATCAACGAAAAGCCAGGTCCGAATAACACGAATCGCAGCGGCTTGCTCGATCGAGGCGAGGATTCCGATCTGCCGGTAGATGCATTTTCTCCATGCGCGGCCACGAGGCGCTGGCGTTCCTCGATTATCAACGCTCACGACGATATAGCCCTGCTGCGTCAACATGAGATGCCACAGATAACCCTGCCCTCGCCAGGCATCAAGGACGGTCTGACCGGCGGGCTCTCCGTAGACCTGCACAAGCACAGGATACTTCTTCGTTGGATCGAAGTCGGGGGGCTTCATGCACCACGCATCGAGAATCACTCCACCACCAATGTCCACCTTGAAGAACTCCGTCGCATTGCGCGCGAGCTTCCCCACTTTCTCGCGCAATCTCGCATTATCTACCAACGGTCGAGCCGTTTCGTGTCTCGGTAGTCGGATAAGCTCCGTTCGAGGTGGCGAGTCAAACGTTGAATAGATGTGGAAAGCCCACCGTGCATTGGGCGAAATCTCGTAGCGGTGAATCCCGGGCTGGTTGGCCGGCGTGAGCCGCTCTGCCTTGCCTTTCCCGTCGAGCCGGACTCGGTAGAGATATCGCTGCGTCGCGTTGTCTGGCGATGCGATGAAATACAACCAGCCGCCAATCTCATCGATGTGCTCAATACTCACGACATCGTAGTTTCCCGGCGTGATCAGGCTCTTCTCCTTTCCATCGCGGGAGCACATGTACACGTGCCCCCATCCATCCCGTTCGCTCACCCACATAAATCGCTTTCCGCTGTCGAACCACTGCAGATCATCAACGACTTCGACCCACGTGCTGTCGGTCTCGGTGAGGATCGTCCAGACACGGCCTGTGCGTGCGTCACCGAGCATCAGGCTGTCGGCATTCTGGAGGCGGTTGAAATGCTGGAAAACAAGCTCGCTGGAATTCGCCGCCCACTCCATGCGTGGAAGGTAATTGTTTCGTTTGTCGCCAGGCACATTCATCCAAACCGTCTGTCCGCCATCGGCGCCGATAACACCGACGCGACAAGAAGAGAGCATCGTCCCGACCTTAGGGTATTGTACCGGAATGAGGAAGGAGTAAAGGGAATCTGTGTTATTGATGAGATAGAAGTCACGAACACCCGAGGCATCGAGCTGCCAGTAGGCGATTGACTTGCTGTCGGGACTCCAGCGAAACCCATCTCGGTCAAACCACTCCTCCTCATAGACCCAGTCAAACGTCCCATTGATGATCGTCTTCGAGCCATCAAATGTGAGCTGCCGGACCTGATCGCTGCTGAGGTCCTCGACGTAGATGTTGTGCTCTCGAACGTAGGCAACCCGTTTGCTGTCCAGCGAGAACTTCGCGAACATCAGTGTCGACGGTTTCGCATCGCCTCCAAGCTTCCGCATCTTCCAGGTGGCAAGGTCAATAACCCAGTAATCCCCCCGCGTGTTTTGGCGCCAGACGCGCTTCGAGTTCGTGTAGAGAAGAAGAAGCTTTCCGTCCGGTGACCAGGAGTAATCATCGATCCTCAGCGGCGTTGATTCTCCCGGGGGGATGAGCTTCGCCGCAGAAACCAGGATTTCTCTCTTGCCTGTTTCCGTATCGTACTTCAGGATATCCCTTGCGCCTTTCACCGCATCGGAAGCTTCGACCGTCGTATAAGCGGCACCATTGGTCAGCCAGCGGGCGGGTCCAAAAAACTCTGAGACAAATTCACGGTTCTTGAAAATCCGATCAAGCGTGAGACGCGTTTCATCGTCCGTTTGCGATAAGGCAGACAGAGACAAGGAAACAGCGGCAAGCATGAAAAGGAATGAACGTTGACGTTTCATGTGGTACTCCCAGCTATGGTTTTTGTGAGCAAGGTTCGGTTCTTAGCGTTGTTTAAGGTCGCCGTCAAGCACATACCTGTCTCCTTTTTTCGTTTCGAATCGCACAAAGGTGCCCCCGTACTGCACAGTGCACGGTTGGCCAAGCAGTGATTGAATGACAACGTTGGCAAGCCTTCCGTCTTTCCAGTCGAAGCTCACTTCGAAGCCCCCTCGGGCACGCAGTCCCTTGACTGATCCTGATGTCCAAGCCTTGGGCAGTGCCGGGAGCACGGATAGCATATTTGTGTGAGATTGCAGCAACATTTCTGTGATAGCTGCAGTGCCTCCAAAGTTGCCATCCACCTGGAGTGCCTTTCCATCCTTTGAGAACAGGTTGGGCCAGGTTCGATTCGTGATGAGGTTTCTGATTTCCTTGTATGCCTCCCCGCCGTCAAGCAAGCGGGCCCAAAGCGCTCCCCGCCACGCCATTGAGAAGGACATTCCCTCTTCTCCCCTTGAAATGATCGCTTTTCTCGCCGCAGAAGCAAGCTCGGGGGTTGAGCGCGGATCGATCTCTTCGCCCGGATACAATGGCCACAGATGAGAGAGATGGCGATGATTCGGCTCCAGACTCCCCCAGTCATCGAGCCATTCCTGCAGCTCGCCGGTCCTGCCAATCTGCAGTGGCGCCAATCGTGTCCGGACCGATCTTAGCTTCTCACGGAAATCCTTGTCAACACCGAGTATCTCCGAAGCTTTGATGCAGGCACTGAAGAGAGCACGGAGGATAGACATCTCGATCGACGCTCCGGCACAAATGGTCGTGCCTGGCAAATAGAGACCTGTGACCTCGTCAAAGTATCTCTTGTTTCCTTCTCTCTTCGGGAAATTCTCCGGCGAGGTTGACGGACAGGTTACCAACCACTTATGGGTCGGTTCCTCCACCAAGGTGCTCAAGAAGAATTCAGCCGATCCTTTCATAACTGGATAAATCTCCTTGAGATATGTCGTATCCTCGTTGAACCGATAATGGTCCCAGAGATGGGTCGTGAGCCAAGCGCCACCCGTCGAGAATGTGCCCCATGTTGGCCCATCCATTGGTGCGCAGGCCAACCAGATGTCCGTGTTCTGATGAAGGACCCAACCGTTTGCGTTGTAATGCCTTCTGGCTACGCTCACTCCAGGCCCGCCGGCGATCTCTGAAACCATCTTGATGAGCGGTTCGACACACTCAGCAAGATTCGCAGCCTCAGCAGGCCAGTAATTCATCTCCAGATTGATATTGGTCGTGTATTTGGAGTCCCACCATGGATTTGAATCCGCATTCCAAATGCCCTGGAGATTTGCAGCCTGTGTCCCGGGACGGGAGCTCGAGATAAGAAGGTACCGACCAAACTGATAGAAGAGGGGAACGAGCTGTGGATCGAATGTGTGAGCAGAGTTCTTGATGCGCTCATCAGTCGGCAAACTCGAGGCTTCTGTCTTTCCAAGGTCAAGTGTGACGCGGCCAAAGAGCTTCTGATAATCCTCAATATGCGCCGTTCGTAGCTGCTCATACGATTTCTTCTCGGCTTCTGCCAAATTGTGCTTGATGCGCTCTTCTGGATTGCCGCTGACATCATTGTAGCTTGCGAAGTTCGTTGCCGCTGCCAACAGAAGCGTCACTGCATTTGCGTTTCGGACTGTGAGGTCGACGTCATCAACGGCCACTGTGCCACCGTCGAGGAGAGCTTTGACGTGCGCTCCGTACCTGATCATTCCTTTGATCCCAAGGTAGTCTGTCGTCTTGCCCTTCAGATGCAAGCCATTCGGTGGGGCACCGTCCATTTGAAAGTAATCTGTTCCGTAGTTTGAGTGATCAGGATTTCTCACCCCCTGCAAATTGACCGTGAATGTAAGCGCGGCGGGAGCATCAGCCGTCAATCGGACAACAACTACCTGATCCACCGCCGTTGAAAAGATCTCCCGATAGTAGGTGACGTTGCCCACCTGATAGCGTACGCTCGCAATGGCCCGCTCGAGATCGAGCGACCGGCGATAGTCCTTGACCTGTTTATGACCAGGAAAATTCAGATTGAGATTGGCCAGGGGCTGATACTTCATCTGCTCCACCGGCATTCCCATCATCGCTCGCCCGAAGAGGTTATGAGCTTGCGTGTACTTGCCTGCGAAAATCAGCCGACGGATCTCCGGCAGTGCTTTGGGTCCTCCGGACGTGCTGGGATCATACGGTCCACCGGACCAGAGCGTTGCCTCGTTCAGTTGAATCCTCTCTTCATCGGTCTTCCCAAAAACCATCGCCCCCAACCGTCCGTTGCCCAACGGGAGCGCCTCAGTCCATTCCTGAGCCGGCTGTTTGTACCAGAGCTTCAGGTTCCGATCGTCCGGCGCGTTCTTGCCGGCGATGAGAGCCTGAAGACCCGCCAGGATGGCAACGGTGAATACCCATGCAGCTGTGATCAGTCGAGCGCGGCGTGATCTGACAGGGCGCGTCATTGAGTCTGTTCAGAGATGAGGGTATTGTGAGGGCAGGGTTGGCAAGATAATCTTCGTTTTTCGATTCCCAATGCTCGATGTTCAACCGAGGGAGGCAGTCCGGGAGACCAATCTACGAAACCCTTCGGGAGTGATCAACAGGAGTTGAAAGCCTTCCGCGCAGTTCCTCTGAAGCGAAACATCAACTCCTCCACCGAGCGAGCCATCGTCATATCACCCCCTGTTCGAAGGTAACGCTGATCACAAAACGCCAGTGACAGCCCGCTCGAGCCGGGAACACTCAAGCAAGATCATGGATCTGTTTCGTTGAGTATGATTCCTACAGGGTCGACTGCTCCGTGCGGGAGATGATCTCGTCCTGGAGGTCCTTTCCGAGATCGCAGAAGTAATCACTGTAACCCGCGACCCTGACGATCAGGTCCCGATGCTGTTCGGGGCGTGCCTGCGCCTTTCGAAGGGTCTCTGCTGTGACAACATTGAACTGAATGTGGTGACCGCCAAGCTTGAAGTAGCTTCTGACCAAGTGCGTCAACTCTTCAATCCCTTTCTCATCTTCCACGAGCTTCGGCGTGAGCTTTTGGTTCAGAAGCGTGCCGCCCGTTCGCACGTGATCCATCTTCGATGCGGACTTCAAGACGGCAGTCGGGCCCTTGCGGTCGGCTCCCTGGACCGGAGAAATACCTTCGGACAACGGTTGGCATGCTTTCCTCGCGTCAGGCGTCGCGCCGGTTTTCGTACCAAAATAGATATGACAGGTGGTCGGAAGAAGATTGATTCTGTACGCTCCGCCTTTCGTGTTCATCCTTCCGTCAACGGCATGGAAGAACACCTCGAAGACCTGTTGCATCAAGTCGTCGGCGTAGTCGTCGTCGTTTCCGTACTTCGGCGTCTTGTTCATCAGCATCAGCCGGAGCTTATCATTTCCTTCAAAATCCGCCGCCAGCGCTTTCTCGAGCTCCATCATCGAGATGGAGTGGTGATCAAACACGTGATACTTGATCGCCGTCAGAGAGTCCGTCACAGTGCCCATTCCGACTCCCTGAATGTACATCGTATTGTATCTCGCGCCCCCTCCATTATAGTCCTTTCCTTTTGCAACACAGTCGTCTATGAGAACAGAGAGGAAGGGAACTGGCATGTATTCGGCATACAGTCGTTCGATGACGTTGCTTCCCCTGATTTTGACGTCGATGAAATACTGGAATTGACACTTGAAGGCGGTCATCAGCTGATCGAAAGACTTGAACTGAGAAGGATCGCCTGTCTCAACACCGATTTTCTCCCCTGATTGCGGGTCGACACCGTTGTGTAAAGCAACCTCGAGAATCTTGGGTATGTTCAAATACCCCGTTAAAATGTAACTTTCTTTCCCAAAGGCGCCTGTTTCAACACAGCCACTCGTTCCACCGTTTCTGGCATCTTCGACGGTTTTCCCCTGGCGGAGCAACTCATCAACCACTGTGTCCGCGCTAAAGATCGAGGGTTGCCCCCACCCTTTGCGGATGATCTTGCACGCACGCTTGAGGAATTCATCGGGACTCTTTTTGCTCAGTTGAATGTTGGAACTCGGCTGCACGAGCCGCATTTCATCAATGACATCGAGCACGAGATAGGTGACCTCATTGACCCCGTCCGATCCATCAGCTTTGAGACCGCCCGAGTTGATATTTGCGAAATCGGTGTAGGTAGCACTCTCCGCAGCCGTGATCCCGACCTTTGGAGGTGCAGGTTGATTGTTGAACTTGACCCAGAAGCACTGCAGCAATTCTCGCGCTTGCTCGCGATTCAGGCTCCCTTCTTCAACCTCCTTCTTGTAGAACGGATAGAGATGCTGGTCGAGCCTGCCGGGATTGAACGCGTCCCACGGATTGAGCTCGGTAATGACTCCAAGGTGGACGAACCAATAATACTGAAGTGCCTCCCAGAAGTTGCGCGGTGCATGAGCAGGAACGAATTCACAGATCTGCGCTATCCGCTCCAGTTCTTTCTTTCGCCCGGGATCTCTCTCCGCGGATGCCAATTCGCTCGCTTGTTCGGAATGTCGACGCGCAAAGACAATCATCGCATCGATGCAGACCTCCATCGCCTGCAACTCTTCCTGTTTTTCGAATGCCTCGGGATCATTGAAGTAATCGAGGTTATGCAGGCTGCGTGCGATGTCCCGCTTGAAATCGAGCATGCCTTTCCTGTAGATTTTGTCGTCCAGGACTGTGTGACCGGGTCCGCGCTGCTCCATAAACTCCGTGAAGATCCCGGCCTTGTATGCACGCTTCCAATCTTCGGTCATCTCGCTGAAGATCTTCTCGCGCATCGTTTTCCCCTTCCAGAAGGGTATGATGACATCCCGATAGGCCGATCGCACCTCGTCACAGACTGCAAATGAGACCTTTTCCCTCCTGTCGAGGATCTCAAGGTCATCGAGTGTGTGACAGCAGAGCTCGGGGAACGTCGGGGTTGCCTTCGGCGCAGGTCCGCGCTCGCCAACGATGAGCTCACCCTCATTGATGCAGATCGTCTTGTGCTCCATCAGATGCTTGAACGCCAGCGCTCTCCGCATGGGAACGGAAACGAACTCCTCATCTTTTCTGTACGCTTCCGTCATAAGGATGGCACGTTCAGCGGAAATTCGGGGAACTGCCTCCAGGCTTTGTTTTCGTAGCCGTGCAACGCGACTGGTCATATCTGTCTAACCTCCAATCCGGGTTGTCAAACCAAAACCTCGCAGGATGGCTGCAAGTACCTCAGCTCGTTCAGTCGAGAGAGGCTCCTCGGGCCACGCATGGCTTGGTTTGCGGAGTCTTTCATATTTCTCCTTCCCCGTTTTATGAAACGGGAGAAGGTGAACTTCTTTTATCGACGTTGATTGCGTAAGGAATCCACCAAGAGATCGCACGTTCTCATCGTCATCACTGACGCCCGGGATAAGAGGGACTCGAACGATGACATCGGCCCCCCACGATGACAATCCCTTGAGGTTATCGAGAATGAGTTCGTTGGAAACGCCTGTGAAATCCCTGTGCCTTTTGTCATCCATGACCTTGACATCATAGAGAAAGAGGTCGGTCCAGGTGCTGATGCGTTTCAAGATCTCCGGCGACGTATAACCCGCGGTCTCCACGGCCGTCCGAATTCCTCGAGCCCGCGAAAGCTGCAGCAGCCCCAACAGGAAGTCATGCTGCATCAAAGGTTCACCACCAGAGAACGTAACGCCACCGCCCGACTCGTCATAGAACACTCTGTCTTTTTCCACCTCTTCCATGACCTCAACAACGGTCATTTCTTTCCCCGCAATTTCGCGCGCTTCGGCATAACACACCTCAACACACTTTCCACATTGAATACATTTCTCTTCGAGAATGATGTAGCGGTCATTGATCTTGCCGACGGCGCCTTGAGCACAGAGTGCGTAACAGTTACCGCAACGGATACACCTGCTCTCTCGAAATGCGATTTCCGGTTGCCGATCCTGTCCTTCAGGATTGTGACACCACCAGCACCGCAACGGACAGCCCTTCAGGAAAACGATCGTTCGAATACCTGGCCCGTCGTGTAAACAGTATCTCATGATGTTGAAGACGGTGCCGGACTTTGACTTCAATTCTTCTGAGATCTCCGTTTCGTCGATGGATACCGAAGGGAGGCGTATGGCCTCTCCAGCATCAGCCTCACCTTTCCTCTCAGGATTTTGATGTCGGTTCCGACTGAACATCTGATACGTCTCTCTCGTTTCAATTCGTCCCGAACCTTGTAGGGCAAGAAATGTGCCATTTAGTCGCAACTTCGAGAATGCACAACTTTTCAATCTAGGAGCCCTTCCTATTCTCAAATCTGCGACTGCCCTCCCGTTCTGGATATAAATCAATACGGTTCTTCCGCACATCAGCGCTGGCCAACTTCACCTTGCAGAGAACTTGTGTATCGTACGATGCGCATACTGCTCTTCGGGATTCAAGACGACAGACGGGAAGTTGGGCCTGTTGGGTGAATCGGGAAAGTGCTGCGTCTCCAAACAAAATCCGCCGTGCTTCTGATAGAGTCTGCCGGATTTGCCCGGCATGCTGTCGCCCAAGAAATTTCCGGAATAGAATTGAATCCCCGGCTCGGTCGTGAAGATCTCCATCTCTCGACCGCTTGAAGGCTCGTAGACGCGAGCAGCAAGCTTCAGCGATCCACCTTCGCCCGTGAGCACGTAGTTATGGTCATAACCTCCTTCAACATTTCCGATCCGCGCGCCGATGGTCGTCGCCGTCGTGAAATCCATCGGTGTCCCCTTCACGCTTTTCAGTTCTCCGGTTGGAATCAGTCCTTCCCCGACGGGTGTGAACTTCTCGGCATTAACCATCAGTTCGTGACCCAGGATGTCACCGTTCCCCTGTCCGGCAAGATTGAAATAGCTATGGTGTGTGAGACTGACAACCGTGGGTTTGTCTGTCGTGGCGTGATAGTTCACGGTGAGCTCATTTCTGTTTGTGAGCAGGTACTCCACGCTGCAGGACAAATTGCCGGGATACCCTTCCTCACCGTCCTTGCTCAAATACGAAAGCTTCACACCGACCGCGCTATCCAGCTTGATCGTTTCAGCGTTCCAGACGACTTTGTCAAACCCCTTGTTGCCGCCGTGGAGGTGGTTTTGTCCGTCATTCTTCGCCAAGCGATACTGCACGCCGCGGAGTGAGAATCTCGCCGCGGCGATTCGGTTGGCATATCGACCCACGATCGCACCGAAATAGGGATTCTTCTTGAGGTATCCTCCAAGGCTGTCGTATCCCAGAACGATGTCCTCCAGTTTTCCATTGCGGTCAGGCACTTCCAGCGAGACCAGGATACCACCGTAGGTCATCACTGAAGCCTTCAGCCCGTTGGCATTGATAAGAGTGTACAAGTCAACTTCCTTGCCCTCTGGTGTTTTCCCGAAAGAGGATTTCTGAACACTCATTTCCATTTTCACACCTGTTGTCTCGTTGGCTTTATCTGATTGTTTCTGACATGAAGCTATCAGCAGCATCAGTGATAACAGACCGGACAAAGAGCGAATCCTATGTGCTTCTTTTTTCATTCGGAGTCTCGATCTCATCACTTCAGTGAAGGAGTGGGTGGGGTCTTTTGAACGACCCCCTCTTCTTTCATCAACTGTTCGATCTCCTCAAGCTTCGTTGGGAGAAAGTCCGTGAAATTCTCAACCCCGCTCTCTGTCACGACGACAGTGTCCTCGTAGCGGAGGTAGATGTTTTCCTCCGGCACCCTCAGCTGCGGGTCGATCGCGATGACAAGCCCCGGTTTCAACGGACTGTCGCGGTAGGTGCCCACGTCATGCACGGCCATGCCAACTGTATGAGAGAACACGCCGCCTCCCGTCTCAACCAGTCTTCGTGCTGCCTGCTCATAGATGGGCTTCGAAAACTTCGTGGCCTTGAACACATCCTCCATGGCCGCCGCAGCTTCATCCATGATCTGCTTTGGCGTTACACCCGGCCGAATTCTTTTCATAATCTCATTCCGATACTTGAGGACGAAACCGAGCAGCTCTCTCTGAAGCTTGTTGTATGTGCCGCTGACCGGAAAGACGCGACCGATGTCGCTCACATAGTTGTGATAGTCGGGCGCGTAATCCATCAGCACAAGATCACCATCCTCCAGTCTCCTGGTGTTGCGGTAGTAGTGCATGTTCCAGATGTTCGCAGTCCCCGCTCCGGTGATCGACCTGTAGGCATCCAACCTGGCTCCGTTGAGGATGAAGACGTACCGCGCCGCGGCCTCGAGTTGATACTCATAGACTCCGGCCTGAGTGCTCCTGATGGCTTCCATCATACCGAGGCCGGCAAGTTGCGATGCTCTTCGGATGAGAGTAATCTCTCGAGGACTCTTGATGAGGCGAAGCTCGTCAAGAATCGGAGAGAGATCATGAATCTCCGCACGCGGGAACCTCGCCCTCAGAAGCTCGATGAAGTGCGTGTGACGGGGGATCGTGCCGTCCCAGTAGTCTGATGCGATGCCCGCTTGCGCGGTGAGCAGCTCGCCCCGACTCTCTGCGTATCCCTCGGGAGGTTGAAAGGGGGTGTAGATGGCAATCGATCGACTGAAGAAAAGTCCCCGAAACCAATCTCCCTTCATCATCTCGGTGCTCATAACTGTGTCAGCGCCGGTAAGCTGCACGACGAGCGCTGCGTCGTTGGCAGAGAGGATTTTTCCTTCGGCTTGTTCAAGGCGCTCGTTGCGGGGAGGAAGGAACAGGCTGACTTTGCGATTGCGTCCGTCCAGGAGTACATAGGAATAGGGGGTCTCGATCCCGCACAGATAGTAGAACTCATTCGTTTGGCGCGGCAAGATGAAGCCCGTGACCTGTGGGGCTCCCTGCAGAATCGCAACCGCCTTGTCCCCGATCTTATCGAACACCTTCGCCCATCGGGCCTTAAATTCCTCTGGAGGAAAATGCGTTTGATAGATCTGTGATTCCTGCGCGACCAACCGCGAAGAAAGAACGAATGCGACGATCATCAAAAACGCTATTCTCTTGCACATAGTGTGTCCCTCACTGGTTGATGGAGAGTGGATAGCGCGCAGCCATAGACGTTAGTTCCGGATCGTAAGCCTTATCTCTCGCTTGGCTAAGACCTCGTTGTTCGGTTCAAATCCAAGTCCCGGAGATTTCGGCACTCGAACACAGCCCTTCTCGATCTCCACGTTTGGTTTGAGGACACTCTCTTTTAAGAGAGACAGCTCCGTAAACTCACAAGCAAAATGAAGATGTTTCATCGAAGCTGCAAGATGGAGCTTCGCGGCGAGGGAAAATCCAGGCTCGATTTCTGTCCCCACAACACACGGAAGTCCCAGCGCTTCAGCCATGGCTTCGACCCTTTTTGCCTTCAACAGGCCGCCGGTTTTCGAGATCTTGATATTGATGATATCGACTGCCTCGCGTCGCGCTAACTCCAGCACATCTTCCGGGGTCCAAACCCCTTCATCAGCCATCAGGGGAATGTCGATGGCTCTTCGGATTTTCGCCATTCCATTCAAATCTGATCCGGGCACCGGCTGCTCCAGGTACTCCAAGTTGCATTCCTTGAGCTCCTTCATGGCCCAGATGGTCCCGCTCGTATCCCAATGCGCATTCGGGTCGAGACGGAGTCTGATCTTCTTCCCAACGGCCTTGCGAACTGCTTTCACTCTTCTGACGTCTTCCTCAATATCGGACGAGCCCTTGATTTTCACACAAGGGATGCCCATCCGTATCACTGTCCTGGCATTCTCCGCCATTGCGTTTGGAGTGTCGATTCCGATCTCAGAAGCAATCGGGATGAGGTCCCGAAATCGGCCGTGAAGAAGAGAAGTGACGGGAACGTCGAGCACACGGCCTACAAGGTCAAAGAGTGCGAGATCGATCCCTTCTTTTGCACACGTCACCCTGGCCATCGCCGCGTCGACCTTCGTCAGGATGCGGTGAATATCAAACGGGTTTTCACCGATGATCTTTGGTCCGATGTACGTCTCGATCGAGGACGTCACCGACTCCAGAGTCTCTCCATAGAATTCCGGTTCCCACGCACAGGCTTCACCGTAACCAACAGTTCCGTCGCTGGCGTGGATCTTGACCAGGACAGCGTTCGATGAGCTGAAGGAAGTGTACGCGTCCGCAAAACCTTTGATCGGAATGCCAAATGGGATGGCTTCGACTCTCGTGATTCTCAATTCTCGTTTCAACTTGCTCTCTCGGGCCATAGTGAAACAAACGTGCACCGCTTCATGTCATAGTGAGGACCGGCCTACCGAGCCTCTTCTCATCGATGGTTATGCCCAGGCCGGGGCCAGCTGGCACTGCAAGTCGACCTTCCTTCCGCCACGGTGCATCATCTGCAAGACGCACATCAATGTAGCTATTGAAGTCCGTTGAGCTGAACAGAAACTCCGGTCGCGTGCTGCCGGCAAGATGCGCAATCGTCGTCGTTGTGATGTCGCCTCCCCAGCTATCTTCGATGGTCATTACGATGCCAAGCGACTCACACAGGTTGCGGAGTTGAAGGGCTTTCGTCAACCCGCCCACCCGCGAGATCTTGATGTTGACGACATCCATGGCCCCGTCGCGATAGGCGCGTAAGAATGGCCCTACCCCCGTTATGAGCTCATCCAGCACCAGAGGCAGCGTCGTGTGCTGACGAACAACCAAGCACTCCTCGTAGCTGGGACATGGAGCCTCCACATAGAAGTCATCAGCTGCAAGAGCGTTGAGGACCCGGATCGCCTGATGCGGCTGCCAGCCGGTGTTGGCATCGGCGACGAGAACATCTCCGGGTCGAAGGACCTTGAGCACCAACTTGATGCGTTCGATATCAACATCGGGATCGCCACCCACCTTGAGTTGAAACTTCCTGTACCCTTCCGACCGATAGCGCGCAACATCGTTTGCCATCTCTTCTGGTGAGCGTTGTGAGATCGCGCGATAAAGGGGAAATTCCTCGACCCACCGGCCCCCGAGGAGCGCTGAGATGGGTTTGCCCGTGATTCGGCCCAAAATGTCCCAGCACGCAATATCAAGGGGCGACTTCACGTAGCTGTGACCTCCAAGTGCGGCATCCATCAGCGCATTGATGGTTCTGATGCGCGTGGGATCTTGCCCAAGAAGCGTTGGGCCTAGCTCCTCAATGCCAGCCGGAACGCCCCGTGCATAAGCGTCCATATAGGCCGACCCGAGCGGACACACTTCACCAAAACCATTCACCCCATCATCCGTCGAGATCTTGATGATATTGCTGAGGAATGTGCTTACCGAGTGGCCGCCCGACCACGCATACGTCTTGTCGTGAAGGGCATAACTGATCTGATAAACATCGATTCGATTGATTCGCATGTTCAGCGCCTTGAGAATGAATTTACCGCATCTTTAATCCGCTTCAGACATAGGACCCGGGAGATCCGGTTCCTTGGTCGTGAAAAGCCAACACGAGCCACAACGCCTTCGTGCAGGTTCACAAAACCTCAAAGATTTCGGGAATCTATCCAAAAGAATGCACTTCAGCTCGATCAAAGATTCTTTTTGCAACGATGATGTCTTCGACCGCCAGGCCGACAGACTTGAAGAAGGTAATCTCTTTGTCATTCTGTCGACCGGGCCTTACGGCGAGCACCAACTCACCGAGATCAGCCACAATGTCGCTCTCAGAAATGACTCCATAGCTCATCGGGATGAGGAGATCACCGGCTTCCTTGAGAGCTGCAGCTCGGAGATCCACGAAGATTCTCGATCGCTGGATCGTTTCATCATCAACCTCACGGGTGTGGGGCTTGAATGATCCGATCGCGTTAATATGCGTGCCGTCTCGAAGAAGGTTCCCCTGCAAAACAGGGGCGTGCGATGTCGTCGCGGTAACGATAATGTCGGAGTGGATTACGACCTCCTCAGCACTCCTGACCCCCCGGCACACGAAGGAAGAGCTGGTGGATCGGTCAAACTCGCGCGCGAGACTCTCCGATTTGTCGAACTCCAAACTGTAAATGAGGATTTGTCTGATCCTCCTTACCCGCAAAAGCGCGTTGATATGGGCACGTGCCTGAACTCCTGCCCCGATGACGCCCAGCCGCTCGGCACCCTTCACGGCCAGCAGGTCCGTCGCCAGAGCCGAAACGGCAGCAGTCCTGAGGGCTGTGATCATCGTGCCATCCATTATGGCCATGATTCGTCCCGTTTCAGGATCGGTCAGCAGAACGTGTGCGTTGACAGTGGGAATTCCTTTCTCAAGATTATGCGGAAACACGCTCACAATTTTGACTCCAATTCCACCCACGTTCGGTACATACGCGGGCATGAAGAGAACAGTACCATCGTTGGGTAGGTCGATCACCGTCCTCTCGGGTAACACGACCTGATTCCGGCCAACTTCGGCAAAGAGCTCCCTCATCAACTCGATAACTTCACCGATGCTGATAAGCTTCGCAATATCTTCGTAGCTCAAAACCGTCATCGCAGCAGACTTCCACAATGTGGTAAGACGAGGTCTTTCAATGAATACGCACACGGCTCTGCTCACGAAGGAACTGCTGCACATAGTACGGGCCTCCCGCTCCGCGACCAGTTGAACCGCTTGCTTTCCATCCGCCGAACGGATTGATCCCGGGCCAGGCGCCCGTCGTGATGCCGACGCGACGGTTCGCGTAGACAACTCCGGCTTCCACCCGGTCGAAGAACTGCTGAACCTCTCCCTCGTCCTCGGAAAAGATGCCAGCCGTGAGTCCGTATTCAGATTGGTTCGCCAGGTCGATCGCTTCGTCCAGCGTCGCCACATCCGCCACAACCGCGATCGGAACGAACAGCTCTTCAAAGAATAAGGGGTGGTTCTTCGGCAAACCATCGATGACGGTCGGCTCCACGAAATAACCGTGATTGTACGGTTCTTCGGTCAAACGTCGGCCTCCTATGAGGATTCTGCCCCCATCCTTCCTCGCCTGGTCAATGGCCCATTCGAATTTTCTGACAGCAGCTTCATTGATGACGGGTCCCAGCCACACATCGCGTTCGAGTGGATTCCCGATTTTGATCTCTCTCGTTCTTTCAACGAGCATTTTCACGAAACGGTGACGGATCTGGTTCGCCACATACACTCTTGAGCAGGCCGAACATTTTTGCCCCTGCGCACCGAAGGCCGATCGTACGACCCCTTCTGTTGCTTTCTCGAGATCAGCGGACTTCATGACGATCGCCGGATTCTTTCCACCCATTTCCGTAATGACCGGACGAGGGATGAGCTTGTTGACGCTCAACTTCGCGAGCTGCATTCCAATCTCTCTCGACCCCGTGAAGACGACGCCATCAATGCGTGTGTTCTCGACAAGTTCGCGACCGACCGTGCTCCCTCCGCCGGTCACAATGTTGAACACACCGGGCGGCAAACCCGCTTCTGCCGTGATCTCGTAGAGTCTCAGGCCGATGAACGGGGTGTCTGTTGCAGGCTTGAAGACAACCGTATTGCCCGTGATCAGAGCTCCAGCCATCGGACCAGTTGCCAAGGCGAGCGGGAAATTGAATGGCGCTATCACAGCCCAAACGCCATATGGTCTGAGGACGCTGATGTTCTCCTCATCCTCCGAAAGCTTTCCCATCGAAACCACAAATCCATTATGGGCCTCCATCTGATCGCAATAGTAGGAAATGAAATCGGAAGACTCCTCAACGTCTCCCAGGGATTCCATTCTGTTTTTGCCGGCCTCGTATGCAATGAGCGCTCCCAGTTCCCACCGATGAGCCTTAATCAAGTCCCCCACCTTTCTCATCAACGCCACTCGCTCTCTCCACGGCGTGGCGCTCCATTTCGGAAAAGTCCCCCGCGCAGCATTGATCGCATCCCTCACGTGTGACTCCATCCCTTTTTGGAAACATCCCAGGATCATCCTCGCATCAATGGGGCTCCGGTCTTCAAATTCCTCATCTGCAAACACCTTCTTGCCACCAATGAACATCGGGTGATGCTCTCCGAAGCGTTTCTCAACAGCGGGGATCGCCTCGTCAAACGCAGCATGGATTTCCTCGAGACCTTCAGGGCTTATCGTCGCATACGTGATTTTCCCTGGTGCTGCTCTCGTGCGAGTCTCAATCATGCTTGCCTCCTTCATCCATTATCCCTCTCTTTGGGGAAGACTTCCGAAGCCTCATAGATTTCGGAAGTCTCGAGCTGGACTACCCAAAAAGATTTCGAAGCACAAACAGCACATTTGCCGGACGCTCAGCCAGTCTTCGCATATACCACGGGAACCAATACGTGCCGTAACTGATAAGGACTCTAACCTGATTACCCTCTTGAAGCAAACGCCTCTGCTCCTCAGGCTTGATGCCATACAAGAAATGGAACTCAAACGCGTTGTTTGAGATCCCTGCCCCCTTCGCTTCTCCCTGAATCCGCAAGAGGATCCGCTTGTCGTGAGTGCCCAAGACCGGCCAGATACCATCGCGCGTTGCACCGTTCAAGAGCTGCGCTGCGCACTTCACGTAGTTGATGTCCACATCCTTTTTCTTCGGAAACGCAAGCGTCGACGGTTCAGCGTACGCTCCTTTCACAAGACGGAGAGCGGGTCGCAGTGGAGCAAGCCGCCGGATATCGGCTTCGGTGCGATACAGATACGCCTGCAAGCATAAGCCCACATTTGAATGTCCCGGCCGAATCCGCTCGAAAAGCTGAATCGTCGATTCCGTATATGCCGATCCCTCCATATCGATCCAAACAAAGTGCCCAAGCTTCTTCGCGTGGTCGGCAATAACTTTCAGGTTTTCGTCGCTCGTGCTCGGGGTAAGATCGTGACCCAATTGAGTCAGCTTCACCGAGATGTGGCAGTCTAATCCGCTGCTTTGTGCTTGATCGAGAAGGTCGCAATAATGCTTCGCAACCTTCTCCGCTTCCGCTGCGGTCAGGACATTTTCGCCGAGGAACGTAAACACTGTAGAGAAGCCTTTGCGGCGAAGGTCCTCGGCTGCGTTCAAGGCCTCTTGTGCTTCGTCGCCCGGCATGAAGCGCTTCACGGCGTTGCGCATGAAGCGATAGCGGGGAAGCGTTTCTCGGAGCCGCTGGCTTTGAGATGCCCATAAGAGGATGCCGCGCATAAGTCCCATAGGATTCTTTCCCTGACTTGATCTAGAAAACGCTACGTATCATATACCCCCATCGCCGTCAAGCCATTGATCCCCGCCCGTATGTACAGATTGATGACTCGCCGCAGACTCTGAACGTCAACCTGGTCGTCTGTATTAAATGGGGTCGGTAGGAGGGAAGAAACGCCTTCGAATTGGATCATTGCCGCCTCCGAGTTTGTGAACACATCTTTTGATCACCAGAGAGCGTGCTCACTGGGGAGGGCATACCTCCTCCCTTGGCGTCGAAGGTACATACGCCTTCCTTCTGTGCAACGACGGTGCAGGGGATTGGAGAGTCTGAAACCTCTGTGAGTTCTAGACAAGTCCGATTGCCGGGAGGCCGTATGATGAAACCTCCCCAAAGCCTGCCCGGCATCAGACTATTGCAGATCAGGACCGTTGACGTCAGAATCCAATATTGACGGTGATGAGATTGTTGTCGTGAAACAGATCCCCGGGAACGTACGCATAATCAAGATCGATGTTCGCGCCAGCGACTTCAGCAAGATTGAGACCAAAGCCGACTGTGAAGTTCTTGAAGACGTTTGGTGTTTTGACGCCTTCAACCCCCGTCGGGTTAGCAAGCAAGAGATAACCAGCCCGCAGATGCAGAAAATCCCTGAACGCGTAATCGACGCCAACGCGATATTCATCTAATGCATAGTTGCTATTCTCGTAGGCGATGCTCGCAACCAGCGAATGGTCGTCAGCAATTGAGTGCTGGTATGAGAGACCGACCTCGAACACGGAAGGCAAGTCAAACTCTGCAGCGCCTACCAGGTAATAGGTAACCCCTCGGTCTCCATCCACGCTCGATGCCTGCCGCCAGAGTCCTGAGCCGCCGTACCGCATGCCCGGACCGATGTTCTTGACGGTCACCCCGACACCCAAGCCTTGAACGCCGACAAGATTGTGATACTGAACGCCCAAATCGAAGCTCACGCCGCTGGCATTGACGTTCCCAAACTCTTCATTGATGAAATTGACAGTCGCCCCTACGGACGTTCGATCGGACAGTAGCTTTGAGTACGTCAGTCCGACCACAAAGAAGTTCGGTTTGAGGATTTCTCCGGTCCCGTCGGGAGATGATTCTGTTGTCACCGGAATCTCGCCTATTCCGAAGGATCGAACCGAGAGAGCAAGGGTTCCAAAGCCGAACTTGCCGCTCACCGAAGCGAAGCTCACACCGATGTCTGCAATGTAGCTCCGATACGAGAAAAGGGCGTTGGCTGTGTTCAGGGATCGGTCGACGCCGGCGGGATTCCAGAAGACGGACTCAAGCCCGGTTGCAACTGCAATGGCTGAGCCCCCACTTCCCAGGTACCTTGCTCCGAAAGGGATCGTCAACTCGGGAGCAGCGGAGGTGCCAGCCCTGCTTTTTCCACTTGCGAAAAGCAGGGTCGGAAGGACCAGCAGAACGACGAAGAGCAAAACAATGTGATTTCGTTTCATTGTTGTTTCTCCCATCAGTCAATTGATAAAATACTCATTGTAACTTGGTCCCGAGCAAAGCCAAGATCAGTAGATTTTGAGGAACTGATCTTCCTGAACGATCGCCAATTTCAGGATCTTGGTCAATCCGAGATCCGGCAGATCGATGTGTGCGATGTAGATGCCACTCGCCACCGGGAGATTGTTCTGGTTTCGAAGGTCCCAAGCGGTGAACTGAGTGTCATCCTCCTTCACAATCGTCTTCACGAGCATCGCGCCCAAGGTGTAGATCCGAATCGTCGCTTTCCGTGGGAGGTGACTGAACGTCACGAACTTGCTGATCCTCGATGTTTCGTGCAAGTTGACCCCGAGGTACGGATTCGGGAACACGTTGATTAGGCTAGCGTCAGCCTTGGCAAGGTCCGAGCTCGATTGGACTGTGGGAGCGGTGAATGTGAACGTTACGGCCGATGTATTGATATGGGAAGCGAGGATCAGGAACTCATCACCCGAATGGAACGTGTTGCTGGTGCGCCTGTTGGGCGTTCCGTACCACATCATCGGCACCATCGTGCTCAACATATTCACCTGGTACGTTGGATCAGGGGTCGTGCTGTACGGGGTCGCGAAGATAAAGAAGAATTCGCGGGACGTGGTATTGTCGGTGAGGTCGCTGTTCCCTGGGAAATAGACCCCATCCACAAACCCGGCGGCCACGTTGTTCTCCATGAAACCGACAGCCAGCCGCGTCGGAGGATTTGTCTCCTGATCCCAAGCGGAGAACGGCACGCTCATCTTGAAATCTTGATACGCATATCCTGCTGTCGGACTGACAATGAACGGTGCGAATTCAGGTTTCGCCGCGGCGGCAGTCGCATTCCGTAGATACCGATAGCCGTACGAGTAGTTGGGATCCGAGGGCGGCGAGTTTGGATCCCACGGAGCTGCAGCCGTTCCGAACTTGATCAACACGTTGTGCATCTTGTCAGGACCGATGGTCGAGCTTGAGTACCAGCTATTGTACGCCATCCCCATAGCTCCGCCGAAGCCTTCCAGTCCCCAATTTGCACCGGCCGACGACCACTCTCGCGTCCCGTTCGGAATCTGGTAACCTGCCATTCCCGGCGTAGTCGGCCCCATCACCTTGACCAACAACCCATCCACGATGGGATAGTTGTCATCTCCGGATTGGTTCGTTTGCCCCGTCAGCTTTGCTTGACCTGATGTAGCGTCGGTCAAGGCCCACGTTGTTGAACCGTCACTCAGCAGCGTGAAGCCCACACGGTAAGTGTGCCCTGTGACTTTCGTTGGATCGACCACTAACGCGAACACATTGCCCTCGGTTGTGCCTGTATGTGTGGAGGTAAGTGTGTCCCCGGCGCTCGCCAGATATCGTATGCCCGGCTTTGGTGATTGCGGTATGACGGTCAGAATAACCGGAGCAGATTCGAGAGCATGAAATGGGACTTCCGCAGAACCGTTGTAGCTGTACGCCGTGACCGCATAGTAGTACGAGCGGCCATCCGTCAGAGGCTTCCCGGAGAACGCGTCCTTTGTGAGCTTGATATATCGTTGGACACCCGTGTTGCGCCCCGCCTCCGAAGGCACGGTGATGATGACGCCACTGCTTGGATCGACACTCTGATCGACAATCGTCGTGACATTATTCACGACATCATAAATCGCGATCTTCATGGCATCCTTGACCGTACTTGCGGCCGTCGGGAGCTGGTAAACGTTGTACCCTTCGAACGCAAATCCTTGGACCACCGTGTTCTCCGTCAGATTCACCTGGGTTGGGTCGCCCCACGACAACACGACTTCGTTGTGGAGCTGAGCAACTTCGACTTTGGGTGTTGCCGGCGGTTTCGGGAGAACGAAAAGGTTGTCAAACGCATACTGCGCGAAGTTGTCGTTGTATTTCATCACGGTGATACTCGAGAGGTTATCCGAGCCCATACCTCCGACCATCGCGAGCACAATTTCTGCCGTGTCCCCAAGATTCAGCGTGAACGGCCCATTGACCATGCTCAAACGTCGGTCGCCCGGTGGTATGTCGAGCCCGTCAATCCACCCTGTGCCCCTCACCGGATCGCCTGCAACCGTGTAGCGTGTTGTCACCCCTGTTATCGGATCTGTGTAGGGGGCGCCCGCCGGGTATGCCGGTGTTGGCTGATATCCTCTCATCGCATTGTACCATTGGAGGGTCTGGGTGTATTGCCCACCCGGGTACGGCGGGTCCTGGACACCGGCAGCACCCCTGACGAATCCGGCAAACGACTTGTCCAACACATATTTGTACCCTTTGCGCCACTGCAGATCCACGATTGCTGAGTCGTCCGGATTGCCTGTCCTCCTCGAAGTGCCGTTCAAAAAGTCCCAGCCAAACGAAGGGGGAGGCAAGCCCAGTGCGCGGAAGTCCCTGTCAACAGCCGACGAGTTCCACGCAAAGCCCAGATTGAGAGTGGTGTCGCAACCGACGAAATCATCCGTATAGTCGCCGAGATCAGGATCTGCCCAGTAGGCGACATACATGCTGTCGATGCGGGACCCTGCAGGAGTTGTCGTTGTCCCTTTGTAGATCCACTTTGCTTTGTAAAAGACCACCTCATTCAGGGGCGTGCTGGAAGCATACGCCCACATGCAGAGCTGGAACTCGATCCCCGTCGGTATCGACCCGTAGAATTGTGTCGATTGTGACTCACTCAGGTCGTTTGCGACCAGCCAGAGTGTCTGATCGGCCCCCGGAACGCCGGGGATGTCGGCACTTGGATCATACGTCCCATTCCCGTTCTTATCCTGAAAGGGTGCTCCTTTGCTCGCCGGCCACTGGTTCAAATCCGTCTGGTACTGCGCACGGATGGCCGCGATGTCGGCGTCCGTCACCTGACTTGACGATTTGTCGTAGAAGTACGCAGCATCATCCTTCAGGTCCGCTGTTGCCCAATCCGGCCTCACGCGCCACACCCTCACGTCGGGTCCTGACGGATCTTCTCTGCCCGTGACCTTTCCTGATGCATCGGTGAGCATCTTCCCTGCCTGCATACCCGGTCGATCAAGGTTGCCTCCGACGCGGACGGTCTGGCTGCCTCCGTCGGAGACCTTCCCGCCAAAGAGCCAGCCGGCAGCCCAACCCCATCCGTTCGTTCCCTTCGGATATGTCCCCGCGGCTACTCCACTGTGCACATTGGGGTGCCAGCCGTCAGCTTTTGCCCAGATTGAAATGTTGTTGATGTCCATGACGTTTTGGAACGGAGTTCCGGCTCCCTTCCAGAGCGAACCGGCCTTCTCACCAGGATGAGACTTGTCTTGACCAAGGAGAAGCGCGGGCAGCACAAGCAAGAGGGCCGACACCATCATCAAATATCTTTTCATATTCTTAGCTCCTCTGTATGAAGTAAGTTCTTTCGCGTTGGACGAGAGCGGGTTCTAGTACTCGAACCGAACGCCGAGGCGTATCTGCCTGGGTGTGCTGAACAGATCGGTTCCGTTCGTCCGCCATTGATGCTGACGATCTTGAAGGTTGATGGCCTTGTACATGTCCGTGTATTGCGGAGGTTGAGACGCAACTATCAATGCGCTCAAATCCGGATCCGCAAAGAAGCCATCGTCGTACGCGTTGCCGGTCCGATAGTAAACATTGATGATGTTCTTCGTGTTCAATACGTTCAAAACCTTCGCATACACGTTTATTCCTACATCGCCTACACGAAATGTCTTGTCGAGTGCTAGGTCAAAGTTGAACACCCATGGCGTCGTTGACGAACCGATAGGCTCAATCGGCCGACGTTGCCGGGCATCTCCGTCATTCAGGATTCCTCCCAGGTCCGGCCCTTGTTGACCGAGCCCACCAGTCGCCTTCGTAAAAGCATGACCGCTGTTGAATGTGAAGAGCAGATTGAGTCCGAGCTCCTCCATGATCGGCCCACCATCCCCCCGCCCGAACCGATAATCGATAGAGACTGCACCTCGATGTGGCTCAGAGTACACAAGCGGGGTGACCAGGGTGGGTGTGATCTCTCCACTATTGCTGGTCGCGGCGGCACTGTTCGGGAACGAGTTCGTCCCTTTCGCGTCCGACAGCGTGTAGCTGACTTGAGCCTGGACTCGGTTTGTTCTTCTCAACCGCAACGAAAACTCGAGTCCCGTTGACGTGGAAAAGTCGCTGTTGACATAGACGTGGTACAGGAGGATCGGAGAACCCGGCACTGTCGACTGCCGATCCACCTGAATCAAACCTTTGATGTCTTTGTAAAAGCCGGTCACGTCGAACGCCGCAAAATCGGCAAACTGCTGCGTGAATCCGATCTCGTACTGCGTTGTCGCAATAGGCGCAAGATCGTATCCGAGAGGATTCATGAACGCAAACAGGAAGTACTGGAACGCAGCTCTCCGCCCCAGGTAGACCGTGTTCAGGTCGGGAGCTTGGACGAATCTCCCGTACTGCATATGGAACACCGTCCGGTCCGATACGGGGAATGAGAATCCCAGGCGAGGCTCAACGAATGTGAATTTCCTTCCTGGTAGCAGCTGGCCGATCTGCATATTGTCCGGGTCATACAGCGGGTTCGTCGGGTCGGCCATCTTCCAGGAGTCAAAGGACATATGGTCAACGCGCAGACCAGCGTTAATGACCAGGTCATCGAATTCTACTTTGTCTTGAATATAGGCGCTGGCGAAGTACGGGTGCTTTGGACCGTCCAGCCCAGTATCCAGGTTCTCTCCAAGCTCATTGTACCCGTAATTGTTGACACCAGTCGATTGCCGAATGAATTTCAGGTACTCCTCTTTATTATTCTGGATGCCGGGTCGAGACTGGATCCCCTGCAGGAGTCCGGTGAGAGCTGCTCCTCCGATCGCATAGTTCCTGAACGACCAGTAGTCATACGACCCTCCGACCTTCAGCTCGTGCCTTCCCATCTGACTGGTTAGGCTCGCTGAGAATCCGTACGAGGTTCTATCCGCTTTCGAGTAGCCGGCAGCAATCGCTCCAGGCCTTTGGAAGAAAAACCCATCAAAGTTGTAGTCGTAGGGAGGGGTCGTGGCATTGATGTACTTCCACCCGTGCTGGGCCGCCCGGGCACTGTCTGAATACGCAAACATGTCGCTTCCGAAATTCGGATCGTACGTCTCACCGAAGGTGTTGACGAAGTCAACGTTGACCTCGACGAAAGTCTTCTGCGCCAAGAAATACGTGGCCTTGGCGTTGGCGAAGAGGCTCCTGTTGTCGACATACGGCTGCCTGGCCTGGTTGAGGAGATTCTGGATCGGGAAGTTGTTTTGTTCCTGCCTCGACCACGTGTACGACCCAGCCAAGCGCACCAAGAGCGGATTGTAATCAAGCAGAACGGTGCCATTCGCCGTGTACCGGTTGGCAAATCGACCCGGGATATTACCGGGCTCCCACTTCACTGGTGCAACAGAGGTATCACCAACGAGGCCGCTGCGGAGCCCCGTGTCTGTCAAATATCCGAAATCGGCTCCGTCCCAGTAGACAGGGGCGTAATCGCGCATGAAGTTGTTTTCCCCCGCCAAGAAGAACCTGATGTTGGACATGATCGGGCCGCTGAATCCTATCACGGAGTTGTGGTACCCATACGAGTATGTCCCGAGGAATTTCTTGTACGGATAGTTTCCGAAATCGTCTGTCTCATACTGCGCGAACGCAGAGTAGCGTGTCTGCCCGGTTTTGAGGTTCTGCTGGATAATGCCTGCATTCGACCCCCCGAATTCCGCAGAGTACCCTCCAGCCTGCACCAGCACCTCTTCAACAGCTTCAGGAATCGTCGTGACGAGATTCCCTGAACCGCGCAGGTTCTTCGTGTTGGCACCTTCGACATAGTAGCCAATCTCGTCTTCTCGACTCCCGCGGATGTGGAACCGCCCGTCCACCTCCGCCACCCCCGGCTGCAACGCTACGACGGCATTTACGCCGCGCACCGGCAGGTTCACTAAGTCTACGGCCTTCGAGATTCTGGTGACGTTCGTGGCGCTCTTCTCAATCAAGGGCCGTTCCGCCGTCACCTGAAGAGCTGGAAGTTGAACCGCCGAGCTCTGAAGATCAAAGTTGGCATTCTGCGTCAAGCCTGCCGTCACCTCGACCTGTCTGATAACAACTTCTTGATAGCCGACATATGTTGCGCGGACATCGTAGACTCCCGAGGGCAGGTTCAGGATCACGTACCTCCCCTCGAAGTCCGATGCAGCGCCAAACGTTGTTCCGAGAATGACGACGTTGGCACCAACCAGCGGTTCTTTTGTCTCCCGATCTCGAACGTACCCGCTGATCTTCCCGTATTGAGCGAACGCCGCTGTTGATACAAAGGCAATCAACAAAAATATGAGCAAAGCTCTTGGGCTCATAGAGATTACCTCCTTATGTGGTGTGATGAATTCTGGGTTCCTTGGAACCAGTCCTGAGAATTCAACTCTTCGGTTCCAAACTTGAATTCTCTTGTGTTGCGAAGATGGCGTGGTGCTTGAAGTTAAGATAGTGAGCGTAAATTGGTGGGTAACCGGCAGAGTTTAGAGTTCTGAACGCTCAGATGCAATCAGCAGAAGTCTGAATCTCTTGTAAGATTTCTCGCTCGATGCCTTGTAGGAAATTCTCCTACGAGTGGAGATGCGTGAGGTTGAGGAAGGGAAGGAAAAGGTTCAAGGAGCAGATCCCCGAAATTTCCCGGTGAAACCTGTCCGCTGACTGGGGAGGCTTGTTACCCGACAAGTTTATTCTCTAGTGCATATCGCGTCAATTCAACATTCGTTCTCATTTTCAGTTTCTCCAGGACTCTGGAGCGATAGGTATTGATTGTTTTGATGCTCAGCGAAAGCTCTCGGGCAATCTGTCGCACCGTCTGCCCGGAAGCGATCATGCACATCACCTGATACTCACGATCTGACAACTCTGCATGAGGCGCTTTGCCGCTGTCGGCGGCGAAGTCAAATGTGAGCGCCTGCGCAAGTGACGGATGCACGTACCTTCCTCCAGCAAGGATTTGCTTGATCGCCTGGATCAATTCTTCTGTTGGATTGTCTTTTGTGACATAGCCCACCGCGCCGGCTTTGAGGACGCGCATCGCCAACTGCTCCTCAGAATGCATCGTCAAGACCAGAATGGGAAGCTTTGGACATTCCTGCTTGATCTCCTTGATGAGCTCGAGACCGCTCTTCCCGGGCATAGAGATGTCGAGAATAAGAATATCCCACTTTTGCTTCCTCACCTGCTCGACAACCTCCTGAGCGTTCTGGGCCTCCCCTATCACCGATGCAGCAAACTCCTCTGCGAATACGTCCTTCAAACCTTTGCGGACAATCGGGTGATCATCCGCGATGAGGATTCTCGTCATACGGCTCTCTTTCCAAGTGGAATGCGAACAGTTACAGACGTCCCCTTTTGCGGGGTCCCGACGATGGCAAGGTCTCCTCCAAGGAACATCGCCCGTTCACGCATTCCCAAGAGCCCAAGAGAGGGTGCGCCGTAAATTTCAGATGGATTGATACCCCTGCCATTATCTTCCACCTTCAAAATGAGAACATCATCGGAGCACATCAAGCTCACATGGACCTTCGTCGCTTGGGCGTGTCGCGCAACGTTGGTGAGAGCCTCTTGAAAGATGCGAAATGCTGCCGTAGCCTGACCCTGATCGAGGAGACCTGTGTCCTGGAAATTCGAGGAGACTTTGCAGCGAATCATCGTATGGGTTTCGAATTCGTGCGCTTGCCACTCCATTGTCTCAAGGAGGCCGAGATGATCCAGAATCGTCGGTCTCAGCTCCCGGGCAATTCTTCTGACGGTCTGGATCGTTCTGTTGGTCAAGAGAATCATCGACTGCAGTTTTTCCATAATCGGATCATAGCTCTGCTGATAGTACTGTATGCTATTTGATGTCCTGGCTCTTCTCAGCTTCGTTCTCAACCACGATAGATCCAGCTTCAGGCCTGTCAAGATTTGCCCAAGTTCGTCGTGGATCTCACCGGAGATCCTGTGCTTCTCTTCTTCGCGAACGGCCTGCAGGCGCGCCGAAAACTCGCGCAGTGTTTGGCGAGAACTTCTGAGCTCTGCGTCCGCTCGCTTACGCTCGGTAATATCCCGGATGATTCCTTGATACCCCAGGATGTCCTTGTTTTTCGAACACCTGATCGTTGAGGTGATCAGGCAGTCCAGTTCCGTTCCGTCCTTCGTTCGGAGCTTCACCTCGAAATCTCGCACGAACCCTTTCTCCTCGATCTCTTCCTGGAACCTGAACCGATCGCGCGGGTACACGTAAAGAATATCCACATTGTTGCCAAGAATTTCTTCTCGCCTGTACCCAAATTGGTCGAGGGCATACTGGTTCATTTCAATGATTTCGCCGCTCCGCCTCGTAATGTAGATGGCGTCTCTCGACTCTTCGAAAAGGGTCCGGTAGCGTTCTTCGCTTTCTCTCAGCTCATCCTCCACGCGCTTCCGTTCCGAGATTTCCATCATCAGCATCTCATTGGTCAGTGCAAGCTCGGAGGTTCGTTCTCGAACTCTCGATTCCAGCTTGGCGTGCGCCTCACGCAGCGCTTCAACCGCTTTCTTTTGCTCGGTAATGTCGTGAGTGATACCCTGATAGGCCACGGCCTTTCCGTGCTCATCTCGGACCGCCACTGCGCTCTCCAATACCACCAGTGTCTGGCCATCCTTCCGTTTCAACATCATTTCAAAATCTTTCACGTAACCTTTCCTGGCAAGCTCCGCCTGGAACTGTTTTCTGTCCTCGGGATTGACGTAGAGATCGGTCGTAACATCGATGGTCAGCAGCTCCTCCTTCGAACCATACGCGTATAACTCAACACCGGCCCGGTTGATGTCCAGGAACTTTCCTTCCGGCGAACTCATGAACACCACGTCCTTCGATTCCTCAAACAGGGTGCGAAATTTCTCTTCGGAGCTTCTCAGTTCCGTCTCCACACGTTTCCGCTCGGCGATCTCATTACGTAGTTCTTCGATCGCGCTGGCTAATTCGGCCGTCCGATTCTGGACTCGTGCTTCGAGCTCTTCTCGCGCATCCCGAAGTTCACGCTCCACGCGCTTAAGGTCGCTGATATCGCGCGAGATGCCAAAGATACCGACAATTGTTCCGTTCTTGTTCCTCAGCGGCAGTTTTGTCGTCAGAAGCCATTTCCTGTTGCCTCGATAATCGATGACCTCTTCCTCCTTGTTGATCAGCGGCACGCCTGTTCGAACAACCCGCTGTTCGTCGGCGAAGTATTGCTCGGCGAATTCACGGGGGAAATTGTCGAAATCCGTTTTGCCGGAGACTTCCTCCAGCCGCTCCAGCCCCATGACCTGGAGATGGGACGCGTTCGAGATGATGAACCGACTCTCCGAGTCCTTGATGAAGAAGTAATCGGGCAGATGGTCCATCAACGACCGGGTGAGTTCTCCTCTGAGTTCGAATACTCTGCTTAATTCCTCGTCGTCATGCAGGATCTTGCAGAACCAGGCAAGCCAGCCCAATCTCCCTTCCCGATCAAGAATGGGCGAGATGTCGATCCCCATCCGACTTCCAGACCATTCCCCGACGAAGTGAATGGTCGATCTCGTATTGATGACCTCGAAGGCGTAGCTCTTCATCGAGTCCGCCAGCTCGGGAGGAACGTCTCTGTAGAGATTGCGCCCCAGGGGGCTTTCCAGCCTGCCACAGAGCTTACCCGAGGCGGATTTGTTCGCTGCGACGATGTTTCCATCGAGATCGGTCATCAACATGCCTTCCGGACAAGCATCCAGCAACATGCACACTTGCTCGGGTTCTATGGAAAGACCATCCGTGCGCGAACCGGTCGTCGTCGTGTTCATGCCAAGCTCCTTATTGACTGTCTGCGACACAAACTCTCATAAAATGAAATCCGTAGCTGACCTATGCTACACAACATCAAACGAAAAGTCAACAAGCCATGTTGGTGAACGGCGATAGGCACGTATGCTTTCGCACATTCGCTCACTGGATCGCTTCTGAGAGAATGCCTGCGGAGGAGTCCGTATGAATATCTGGGATGCCCGGTCAGTAGATTGAAGTGGAAGGATGACTCCGCCTGTTAGCCAGCTTCTTGACAAAAACAGGGAAGTGCCGGATTGTGCCGATGAGTAATGCGGTTTTCGAGATGATGGCTCAGAGAACAGTGACGAAAGGTTTTTCAGAGTCAGTATTTCATTCGATGGGTACTGCCCTCAAGCATTCATTCGTTCAGCGCAAGTTCAAGAGATATGTGCGCCAGTCAGGACTGAACGACGCGCTGAAGTTTCATTCCCTTCGTCATACCTTTGCGACCTGGCTCGTGCAGGGTGGGGTGAACATCTATGAAGTGCAGAAGTTGCTTGGACATTCGGACATCAGAACTACAGAGATCTACAACCACTTGGCCGCGAGCGAGCTTCACAGTGCTGTGAACAAGATTTCGGCTGTTCTGAACTGAAGGAACGCGACAAGCGGGGGGACTGCAGCTTTGGTGGCTTCTGGAACCATGGGGGGAGTTGTTCACACGCATTCGATGCGAATCTACCCTTCCCAGCGGTGCGGCTCATCCAGGCATGACAAGATCGAGGTGCTTCATAATTTCGACATTTCGTGTCACAGCGACGGAAATATCTCGACAGGTTTCTTGAACCTCACATCGAAGTGCATATATCTTATGGGAACAGTCACTTTCTGATTTAACTTTTCAAGATACCTTCTGTCCGCATCGCGGGGTGCGAACTCGGACACGATAATTAGCTCTCGTGCATTGTCTTGTCCCGCATAGAAAGCATATTCAAGTATCTGACCAATAGCCTCACGGAGATTCGAGCGAACATCAGGATAGGTTTTGACTTCGAAAAAGATGTCCCCCGAGGAGGTCTTCTGAACTATATCGATCTTGCTGTTTCCGTACGCTCTGCACTCTCTTCGCACTTCTGTGTTCCCATGAATGTGCTGCAAGTATTCAAATAATGCGTTCAGCACCGGTGCATGGCGATATTCCAGTTCTATGGATTGAGCCCTAGCATATTTCGTGTATTTGTCCTGCCTCGTATCTGGTGTGGTTTGTCCTTCTTCAAACGAGTATCCTCGAATTCTTCTGTCAAGGGATTCCTCGTCCCAGGATGCAATCTTGGACATAAAGAGAGTGTAACGAGTGCCGATCTCCGATTTCTCTTTGGCAGTCATTTCCACCAATTCGGACAGCACTCCTCGCATCGCCTCCGGTTTGAATCGGATATTGATGATGTCCGTTTCATCAACCCAGATTGTCAACGACTCACGTGTCAGTCCAACATCCTCGAGCTCTTGCCTCATCGCTTCGAACACACCACGGAGCTTGATTGTATCTACTATTTGAGACGCTTCTTTCCGGTTCAATACACTAACGTTTTTCAACTCCCCAACCCAGTACCATTTCCGTGAGTTGGCATCGATCGTGAAAAGCCTGACATTAAAGATCCTCCCCACATACTTGGTTTGATACTTCCTGATTGGCTCTAGGAAACCATATTGATAGCCATTCATCGTTTTCCTGGGATCAAACAACCACTCTTCAAGGCCGAAGCCATGTTCCTCTTCGTGGCTCGGTGAAATTGCCTTGCCGGTCCGACCCGAAGGTTTTCTCCATCCATTCGTATTCCAACAAATGCGGGCAATTCGAGCTTCGACATTGTTGCCGTAAACCACTTGAATTGCCTGCTCATAAAGATCCTCATGCTGAGCGATAAATTGCTTTGTTGTTTCAATTAACCGCTGCCAGTTCCATTGTCCGAGCTCCTCTATTCTGATTTCGTTCCAAAATGCGTCTGTGGGGGATACCAATGAGTCGAACCGTTCGATCTGCTGTTTTGTGAGCTCAATTTTTCTCGAGGCATTCCTATTTGGGGTCTTTCGTTGACAGTCGAGTTTGTAGTTGAGAGTTTTCGAATCGTAGTCTACACCCACGGTGAAATAGACACCTTTGCCGCTGTCCTTCTTCTTGTAGATACGACCCCATGCATATCGCATGAACCGACCCATTACCTGCCAGTGGGTCCTAGGGTCCGCAATGAAGTCTCCGAGGCAAACTGATTTGGCCCAGTACGAAGTTTTACTCACGACCGCTGAGGCGGTCTGCTCACCAAGCTTGCGGTTTTCAGGATGGTTCTGTCGATACGGTTTGCCAGAAACCTTCGACATCGCGTCGATTTCCGATTTGTCAAAGAATTCGATCATTTGAACGACTCCCAATCATTGTATTGAGGTCAATAGAAAGAAAAGGGTAAGCGTACCGACTGAATTTCGTGTTGTCATCACGTCTAACGAATTTGGCGCGCAGCCTCTCATCCAGGATCTAGGAATTTCTGCTCTTGCAGACCTGCGCGGTTAGAGCTTTGAACTAGTCCAGACACAGAAAAAAGAAGTGTGATCTCCCCCGAACTATATCCCTGATTTCCCTAATCGTGGGGTGACTTCTGTATGCCGCTTCACCCGCTACAACCAAGATAAAACCCTCGGGCTGGTATCGCTTTGTTGTGTAGTCATGCATCTGACCAATGAATCTTTGTTTTTCATTAGCGTTCAAAAGACTCTTCGCGAGCTTGAGTTCGATCCCAATCTTACCATCTGCAAGATCCAGGTCAATCTTCAGGGCTTTTGCTCCCCCAATATAGATTTGTCGCTGTACGGTATGGAATCGATCCCGCAGAAAGTTGAATAACTCGATCTCGAGTGCCCCCTCCTTCGCACGCGTTTCTTGAGCTGGAGATAGTGACTTAAGTTCCATCAGGACCCGATCAACGTTCGTGGTTTCGTCAGTCCACCTTCCCTCAGGATCCTTATCTTGATCGATCAATTCGATAGAGTAATGATCCGCAAAGAATAGGCCTGAGCTACTCAGCCGAAAGTTCTTGATGACAAGTGTGGATCTTGAGGTGAATATGTTTAGATCTTTCATTTCCTCGAAGCTAATTCGCCTCTTGTTTTCCTCCCAAAGTGTTACGAGTCGGTTAAAAAGGTCCTTGCGCTCTCGAATCATCTTCCCATCGAGGTCCCTATCCTCATCGACAAGTGAAATTGTGTAGCTGTCGAAGAAGGCGTCCTTTACGAAGCGAAGGTTCCCAATCTCGATTATCTTCTTCAATTCACTGATACCCAGCTTTGCAAGTTTGGACGAAGATACTGATGTCTTTCCCTCGAGATACATTCTTTGCGCCGCCTTGACTGTCTCTCGATTCACTATCTTGCACTCCATCTAGTCAGATGACTTGCCAAGGATATGCTCAGCATGAATTGTTGGGTCAATGTATTCCGACGTAATCAAGCACCTCTCATCCATCAGATCGATGAGGGTGCCCCACCCTTCGATTTTTTGTGTAAGTTTCTCTGTCTTGCTTTCTGGAGAAACGTGAGGTATCCACACCTTCTCAGCCAGTGCGGCAACGAACAGGTTCCTCCGCACAGAGGAGCGCTCGGTGATTCGATTTTGGCCTCGTTCGAACGGAGATAATAGGAGCATTTTCTCGTTCGTTATCAATTCGTCCCACTGTTTCGACACCCTCATACTCTCAATGGTCCGCGCAGGACATACGATGACCGGATGCTCGGAGCGCACAAGAACTCTCAGGCATTCTCTTTCCACAGGAGACTGGAATCCGCTCACCACAACCCATGGGCTTCCAACGAGTCGCTTCACTGCCTGATGCACTTCTAAAATGATTCTTCCCGGACACCTCGCTGAACACATAAGTCCTAAGAGCTGACCCCCCAAGCAAGGAAGTCGACCCAATCGCCGTGATGAAACGAGGAGCCTCGTTCTTCAGCCTATCTACCACGCCCCTCGGGTAATCATCTCCGCGCAACTCAAATATTCTCTGAACCCTCTCTCCCATTTTCTTATTCTCGCCACCGTCTTATGCGATCTTGACATTCATCTCGCGGCAACCAGCTCCCCGCCTCTATCATCCGCTCCAGAGCAGTCGCTGCGTCAGCAGGAGACAAGATGTTTTGTTGAACCATAGCGTCAACAATCCAAATGACACCATGAACTTCAACACCCTCGTTCTCTGCTGCTGCGCGAAGAGGGCCATCCCCAGTGAGCAACATATGGACGTGTGCCTTCGCGTACGCGAGCGCGAACAGATCGCTCAAAGATGGTTGCCCATATTGCTCAACCAAAATTGCTACAGAATCGATGTGTTCGGCTTCAAGACTTACAGATACGATGTCCAGCGATTTAAGATACTCGCCAGGCGGTTCTTTACATTCCTCAGCAATCACGTCGGGGAGAAGAAAATCATGCGGCAACCTGAGTGCATTCTCAAGAATGCCTGCACTCCATAAGTCCACGCAGATGCTTGTATCAAGCACGCATTTGGACATCCAGTGCTCCTGCCTGAAGATTCTTTCGAAGCTCGATCAAAGATACGTCCAACAACTCAGCCCCCTTGGATTGTGAAATGAGACCTTCCTCGACGGCCTGCACAACAAGGCGCTCGAATCTCCTTGCCCGTTCTGGAGGCAAAACCTTGCCGATTTCCTTGTCGAACAAACCCTTTTGCTTCAGGAAGCGACATAGTTGTGCGAAGAAGCTGGTTGAGATGATGCCTAGATCGCGAGAGCGAGACAACCAAGCTTGAACGCTCATTCCATACTTCTCCCTTAATGAGATAAGTTCATAGAAGCTGAAACTCTGACGTTTCTCTCCCAGCTCGGCAACGACAGAGACCTTGGGAACGAGGAACGCTGCGGCAAATCTATTAGCCGCAGCCTCAGGATCGATTTCTTCGGAGATCTTCAAGAGAAGGTGGCCAAGCTCGTGTGCTATGCTAAACCTGAGGCGATCGCTGGTCTGATTCTTCTTCACAAGGATAAGGGGAATGCGATCGTTGGCCCAGCAGGAAAGTCCATCAATGTCTCCTGCGGCCTCCACCATCGCCACCTTCAGTCCCCGGTCTTCCAATACCTCAGTGAGCTTTTCGATCGGGTCGGTGCCGAGTGCCCATTGCTTGCGCAGGCCTGTGGCAAAGTCTTCAATCTCATCCAAATGTTGAACAACTGCCTCGCTCTCTTTTGGGCGCTTGAATTGGCAGAAGCGATCTTCTGGAAACAGAGACTCCACTTCCAAGTACTTTTCGACCCATTCTTTTGCCCGGCCTCGTATGGACTCGATTTCTTTCGCCGATGCTTTTGAGCGCTTGCGATAGGCCGGCTCGCTGAGTGTGACGGTGCTCGATGCAGGACGGAAAAAGAATTCGACCTTGACTTCGAGCGCATTTGCCAGCTTGAGAAGCACGTCCGAGCCTGGGGCAGATTTGCCCAGCTCATATTTATGTATGACCTGTGCGGTCACGTAGTTATTCGTCATATCGGCAAGTTGGCGTAGAGACACTCCTGCCGCGATGCGGGCTTGCTTGATACGCTGCCCAATCATAGTTTGGTCCTCCTACGGTGGTTGACAATGTGCATATTTATTGTTATTTTGTCAACCAGATTCGATTGGCGAAAGGGGGTGAGGAATATGGCGACGAATCCACCGAAAGGCGATAATCAGCGAAAAGGGGCGGTTCGGGACAGATCCCAAGTCTTCAATCCGAAAGTTGAGAAGTGGGTGAAGCGGGACAAAGAAACCGGACAGTTCCTGGACCAGAAGGCCGATGACAAGCCCTTCAAGGGCGTGCGAAAGGAGAAATAGTTCGGAGGGGATGGGTGTCTCTGTGGCAGATAAACTCGACGATTGCTTTGGCGTAAAGCGAATATCCGAGTTTGTCATCAAGCGTCCAGACATCTGAGTGCAAATGCGCGGACACGGTTCCGCTTCTTGTTGCCAAACGTGATTTCCCCTCTTCGGCCGCTGGAGGCGCAAAGGTCGTTATCGGCGCTCGCCCTGCTGTAACAATGTTGTCGAGTTCATTTCCAACCAGGTCATAATGCACGTCGAACAGGTGGAGAACCTGTGCAGCCACATTGTCATCGTCACGCAGCAGAGATAGCAGAAGATGTTCAGTGCCGATCATATCAGACCTGTGAAGCTTTGCCTCTAGGTAGGTAACCTTCAAGACCTTCTCGGCTTGTCTAGTCAGTGGAATATCCCCGCTTGTCTGGATTGCTTTGGCCACCGCTATGGTGTCTTCGATCCTCTTTTTCAGCTTGAACAAGTCGACATTGAGATTACGAAGTATCTTCACAGCCATACCTTCGCCCAGGCGAATGACGCCAAGAAGCAGATGCTCAATACCGATGTAGTCGTGGCCTAAGCGGAGCGCTTCTTCGCGACTTAGCCGAATAGCATCTTGCACCCTATTCGAGAACGAACCTTCCATATTCGAAAACCTCCTAGGTATTGCGCGGCGATTTAGGTCACGCCACTAACCATAGCGGACGCTGGCACAGGTATTCGCACCAGCCATAGTCCGTTATCGCAATTGTTCCGAGAAGTGCCATTGCTTTTGACGTGCAAGTGCTGCTAATGAAAAACTGCACTCCCAGCGCCGGCCCGAAACTCCTCGTATCGCTGTTCCAGCAACGCCGGGTCCGGCGATAAGCTTAGAGGGGCGGGAAGAATGATGCGTCTCTTGTCTAGTTCCTTGAGGCCATGCACGAGCATTGGCCCGTCCTCTTCATCCAGTACATCCTTTCTGACCTCAATGACATAGTCAGGTCGAATCCCAACCAAGTATGAGTCGAACGCGGCATGATGAAGCTTGCAGAGAGCTATTCCATTCTGCACTGCCGGTATGCCCTTTGGATCTACATCCGGAACAATGTGAGCGGCATCCAGAAGTTCAAGATGCCTCAGTCTGCAACACGCACATTGTTCTCTGTATGCTTGGAGAACTCTCTCTCGAAACCCTTTCTGGTGCAGACGTTGGCGCACTATAGATGTTATGTACGCTCTCCTCGGCTCAGAAGCAGGATCCGCAACGATGCCAGGCTCAATGTACATCGCGTCATCAGCCGCTACTTTGAAGGTGAACTCGTCAGGGTAGTCTCCGACGACAAAGACAGGCCAAACGGCAAGATACTTGCCAGGGACAACGCCGTGGAAATAGATCAACGGCACCTGGTTTCTCATCGCGGCTCTCAGCCCGTCATTGTCCCGATGGTGCGGATCGGTACCACGATAACGATAGAGCAAAAGGCCATCTTCACCGAAACTGTCATCGTATGGACCGGAGGGAGCGGTAGTGATCGAGAGAGGCATTTCAGGCAGTACCTGGGGCTTGAAGATGCCTTGAGGAGCAACAAGGGGTACGCGTTTCCCTTCGAATTCGAAGCCTTGTTCCAGCAAGGCTCGGGGCAGAACTTCGCCATGCACTTTGGCTTGTTTGGAAAGCCAATCAAAGGCAGCTAAACGAACCTTTTGGTCGATATCAGTCAAATGATTTCAGCATGAATACTGACCTAGAGCTCACTACACCAACTCCCCCCCAAAGGCTTTCTGCATTAGGCTGTTGAACAGATTCTCCAGCTCCTTCCCCGACTACCTCTTCTCCGCCTGCAGCTACTCGAGCTTCTGGTCGAACGCGACGAACACCTGCCGTTGATGAATGAGCGGCAATATTACAGAGACACGTGCCTGCTAGAACAAATCTAGAGCTGGTTTACCTGAAGTGGCTTCTGCTATGATACAGATCTGTTCTGCCTAGTGTTAGTAGGTTCTTAGAACAGTCAGCTCTCTGCCGTCCGCTAGCTTGAATTCCAGGAATGGATCGGGACGGGGAGTTGATCTAGCGATACGACACGCAAAGGGATAAAACGTTTCTATACTCTGATCTTTAATTGCCTTTCTCCGGAAACGCTTGGGTCCTGTGCACATCAGGATGAAGCTGCATCTTGATGTCCAACTAGTTTTTGTCGGTTCCAGCAGCAACCTAAGGTCGTCGGTAAGCTTAAGAACAAACCGATGTGAGATCGCCCCATTAACAATCTCTAGGGTCAACGCCTCCTGTCGAGGGACAATGATGTTGTTCTTCAGCTTACTCAAGGATTCGAATACTACGAAGGCGCGCTGCAATTCTTGACGGAACGAGGGGTAATCTAGCTCGTAGTGGGAATGCGGGTTAAAGACATATCTTCTTAGGCTATCAAGAGCTATGAAGGGAGCAGGATCAAACCCATTCAAATTCGCATAGGAGATTGATTTTGCGATTTTGGCATTTAGGTCAAGCTCGTTCAGATTATCATTCAGTTGCCAATGCTTCGGTAGAAAGGTCTCCAAGAATCTCTCCGCTTCCTTTCGAAGGTAGTTCGCGGACGCCCCATAGTCTCTGCAATCTTTGCTCCTGAAGTAGTATTGAGCCCTTTCGATGTTGGATTTGTTCTGTGTAACGAATGGAACGTCGTGTCCTGTCGTATCGTCGACGTGCACCTCAAGAGGTAGCAATTCCTTTGAAGCGGAATCACTGAACTTCGCCTTCGCGTATTCAAAAAAACCTCGGTCGTGGGTCAACAGCAGAATCTGATACTCTTTTGCGAACTCTTTGACCAGCAGATTCATTACCTTTTCTCTGTTAACCATGTCGAGGCTCACAAGTAGATCATCAAGGGCGAGAATCTTGTCTTGCACCTTTTTTGGCCGCTGTTTCAGGAACAGGAAACGCATGCTCAAGCCGATAGCGGTAAGCTTTGCCTCGTTCAGATAGGACTGTGGTTTTGAGACGGGTTTTGATGTCATGTTGACTTGCCTCTTGACTCGCAAGGCAATAATCGGATTTGTGAACTCCTTGATATCATACGCTGGGTGGCGATAAACCGTAGAACCAAGTTTCCTTGTCTGCTGGAGCTTTTCATATCTCAACTTGCTCACGAATTCGAGGGTTACCTCAAATTCTGTCTGGCCTACTTCGAAATTCTCCTGATAGAACTTTGTGAGATCCATATTCAAGTTGTTGATGATCTTCTCGATCTCATCGTTGATGTTCTTGATCCTTAGATCGAAGAGCCAGTCAGACCGTTTGTTCACGATTCTCGTTCCGCTTATTCTGAGTGGTCTATTTGCTAGGATATCATTGTATAAGTCGCCAAGATTCTCACCCGAGCTTGTTTGCCAAAATGGCATGATGTCTCTTAGAAATACGGGAAACAGGTTTATTTCCTCAGAATTTCTGAAGTTGTAGAAAGCAGTTAGCAATCTATGACTGATGAAATCACTTGCAAGGTTGGCGTCCGATACAACTGTGTCCGGAGGAGCGGGAATTGCCAGACCGGCGAGAGTGAGGCTATAAGTTCTTGCGGGGTTACCGTTGAATACGAGGGAAATCGATGGGTTCGCGGGTGAAGCAAAATCGTTCACCAACGACTCAGGATTAGCTGGATCAAAGTACTTCCTTGAATCCTTGTTCTTGATGCCACTTTGGAGGAAGGTGTACAATGCCCAAAACAACGATGACTTTCCGCTCCCGTTTTCACCATACAGAAGTAGATGATTGCCTTTAAGATCGAATTCAACCCTCCCTTCAAATGCCTTGAAGTCAATGATTTCGACCTTTTGAAGACCTCTCATCCGATAGTCCCTCGTATGATGGGCAGGAGTTCGTCTCCACCTCTTGATTTGAGCAGCTCAACCCTGTTGAAAATCTCGCTGTCCGACTGTCGCCATTCTTCATAGTATTCAAGGATCGCTCGGTTGAGTACTGCGGCCTTCCCAGACGATTCAACAATTGACGTACGTGCCAACAGGTTGAGCACATCGAGCCTCCTCTCTCTCATCAGATCACCAAAATATAGTTCGAACACGCACGAGTCGATGATGGCCTCGAAAAACGATGCGATGTGAGCGTTTGGGACGCGCTGGTTCAACTGTTTTGTGTCAGTTCTTCTAAGGTGCAAGACAAGGCGAACAAGTCCTCCAATCACTCGTTCTTGGATTTCACTTGCCTGGGGAACCGACAACTTCGAGAGTTGAGAGATTTGGATTTTCGAGTATTGGTTTTGCATCTGATTCGTCAGTCTTCTCAATGACCACCAACCAATTTTCGAATTGAGAATTGCAGAGAGGTAGTGGCTGCCCCCCGGAATGATATAGCATGTATCAAGCGTATAATGTTCAGCGTCGTCATAGGCAAACAGTGGCTCAATCATCAAGACTGCCGACACTATTTTCGGTTTCTCAAATTCTTGCCAGTAGTCAATCGAATCCTGAATTTCGTACCATTTGTAAGAACCCGCCTTCCTACCACCTTCAATTCCTGGTGTGAGACGATCCTTAAACTGCCTAAGATACTTTTCGATTGCACGGTAGCGCGCTATCTCAATTCCTCTCCGAGTAAAGATCAGCCAAATCCCTGGCTCTTCAATTTGATAACGCTTAATATCCCTCCCCCTGAGAACTGGCTTGATCAGATCCGCACTCCTTTTGTCTTCTCTGAGGAGCCGCGTGCGTGTTTCCTCATCAATCACAAATGCGTCATTGAATCCGGTGGTGATCCCTCGATATATCTCTCCCCCTACGTACTCCTGTAATAACACGCCGGCCTTTTTGATTTTCGCCAGCAGGTTGAGCGCCCTACGATCTTCTATGCGCCACCCCTCTGCAGCTAGGTCAATTTGCCTCACCAATATAGCCTTTGCGCGGAACGTCTCTTCAAAGTGGTCGAGTTCTTCCTCGCTCTCTACTGTTCGAGCACGAATTGCATTTTCTCCTGCAGGGGTAGTCGGAGGTCGTCCATCTTTGGTTGCTATTACCACCGTGGGATACGTGGTTGCCTCAAAGACGGGTGTGTCACTGAAATCAATAATCGAATTGAGTTGTGTTTTCTGAAGGAGGTATTCTCGTAGGTTTCTGCCATAACCGGCGCGGAAGAACTTGTTTGAGGAAATGAATGAAAGCGTCCCTCCAGCCTTAAGCAGATTGAGTGCTTTCTCGTAAAAGTAGACATATAAATCTGCGGTTCCGGTATAGCACTCGTAGTGTTGCGAAAGCTCGTCCTTGATGTCCTTCAATTCTTCTTGGCGCACCCACGGGGGATTACAAATAACCACATCAAACCCACCTTCTCCTAAAACCTCACCAAATTCGACGTCCCAAATGTGGGCAAAGCCAATTGGAAGTCCCTCCGAAGCAAGGAGGTCTGCTTTCACGTCCTGCAACCGTTGAATTTCTTGTAGAATCTCCTTCGCTGCTTCCTTTTCTTTCTTCGTGACTTCGAACAGCCCCAGTTGAGCCAGGGATGCACGGAGTGCGGCGATCTCGACATCAATCTCATTTGCTACAACTTTCCGCAGAGAGAATTCAATGCGAGACTGAATTTGCTTTTTCCTCCCGGAGTTCCGTTCGCCAAAGAAATCCTTCTTCAGCTGAATAATCTCTGTCAACGGAGTCTGGATTCGTTGTTTCCTTCCTGAAGCAAACTCGCCTGAAGTGATGCGTCCATGGGGTTCCAACGAAACGCCGTGGTACACCGCGAGTAACGAATCCCCTTGCCTCACTTTGTAGAGCAGATTCGGCAGAGGCTCAATCTTGTTCACATTGCCGATGAAGTCGTTGCGGTCCCCAAAGTCAATCGGGAAATCCACAGCAAGAGAAAGCCAAAACCGCAGGCGGGCAATGTTGACCGCAAAATCTTCGATGTCTACTCCGTACAAATTGTTCTGGATGATCTGCTTTTTAAGCTGGTAGACCTCCCTAGGATTTGCGAGCTTGTTCTGCACGATAAATGGATGGTCTTCGGCAAGTTTCTGTCCGATGGCCCTGTAAACTTCCAGAATCTCATGCATCATGCCCACAATAAATGCGCCGGATCCAACAGCAGGATCGAGGACGCGAATAGAATAAAGCCCTTTGTAGATCTCCAGCGAATCGTGCTCTGCCAGCAATTCGGCTGAATGCTCGTCCACCAGGACCTGGACTTTCTCCTCATTGTTCTCAATCGAGCAATGCGTCCGCAGATAATTTTTCAGTCCTTCACGGCACATGAACGAAACAATATTGCGTGGAGTGTAATATGCTCCTTTCTCTTTGCGGGAAATGACCGATTCTTCAAAGACTTTGCCTAACATCTCGGGATTGACAGCCACTTCGACATCAAAAGGAGTGTCTTCCATTATGGTGAAGTTGTAACCGTTGAAAAGCTCGAACAGCTCCTGGAAAGCCTCGTTTGGAATCTCTACTGTTTCATCCTGGATATCCTTTTCAAACAAACCACCGTTTAAGAACGGTAAAACGCCAATGGACTCTTGGAGAGGTTGAGCCGATGCTACGATCTGTTCTTTGTGAAGGACAAACAAATCGACCTGACGATTTAACCCAGCAAAGAATACGTAGAAGAGATATTTCTGATAGAAATTCTCACCTCTCGTCACAGCCCTCTGATAGAGTTCGAATAGATAATTGGGATTGAAGTCAAGCCATCGCCTTTTTTCCAGAAACTTCAGGAACATAAGACGGTTGACAAGATTCTGCACGAATAGATGCAGTTTTCTATCTTGCTCAATCTGCCTCCGAGTCCATCCTTCAACCGGATTGTCTTTGTTCCACAGAGACTTTGGCAAACCAAATTGCTTTGCCAAGTGCACTTTGATGGACCGGAATACCCTATCGTATTCTTGATAGAATCGTTTGGTTACCGGCTTGACATCGAATGCAGATGACCACAACTGAATCCACGGTCTTGGGTCAACGCCGAATAGGTTTTCCTGCTCGGGGTATTTCAGCGCGGGTATATTGAACTGGCACAGGGTTCGTATATACCCTGATTGGAAATCCCAACCGAACGTGCTCAATTTCGCCCGCTCAGGCTTGTCTCCCTCGAAATGGGCGAATGTATAACTTTTCCAGTCGTTCGTACAAATGAAGAGAAGGTGAGCTAACTTCCAAGTCGGGTGCGATTGGACAACCCGTTGCCGCGGAACGAGATTGCGAAGCAGGCGACGCAGCTCTGACATATATAGTCTCGACGATGAGAGCTGCAAGATGAAAATGCCCCAGGGCTGGTATTGCGTAAATGGGCGCAGCTGAAAAATCTTAGACCCACGTAGATCTTCCGGTGTCAATGCGAGGTCTGAAGGAAACCAGTCGTACGTCAGGTTCTCAAAAGAGATGCTTTCATCGATCGGCCAGGCGAGGTTATCACGAAGAAATCTGAGGAAAGACGATTGGTCCTTGATGGAGTGGACGGCCTCAGCGGGAATTGCCATCAGTTCACCTCCATCCAGCAAACCAAAGTCGGTTTTTCGCCAGCAAGAGCCTGCATGTTGCGGAGCTCCGGTTTGATTTTCTTCTGCTCAATTATGCTGAGGCGGCTTCGAAGTTCAGTAAGCGAATTTTCGACAATCCTGGGAGTTTCAGGTACAGACTCAACCATTGCGTGTATGGCTTGAATATCTTCAAGGACGTCCTCTGTGTCATAACGGTAGAAATACCAACGGCATTCGCCTGGAACTTCCTTTTCAATGCCTTCATCAACCTTCACTGCCCGGGACGGAAAACGATATACCGCGAATAATCCTTTTGGTTGGTCTTGCGGTGACTTCTTCCCCGAAAACAGCCGCTTTGGTAAACGAGGCAGAAGTCCGCGCAAATCTGGATATTTCTTAAGTATCTCCTCATAGATCAACCGCATGCGTTCTTCGAAGGTCATGACACCGTTGTATGTTGCATTGAAATCTCGCAGCGCTTCGAAATCATCTTCTGGCGTTAATACTTTCTTACCCTCAATTCCCAGGGTTTTCGAAATCCGCAGGAGTTTGCCCGTAACCTGTTGGTACAAATTAAGCAACGAATCAAGTTCATCAGGCGGCAGGAAGTTCCAAAATCGGACTAGGCACTTATCACGGCCCAGCTTGCTTTCTATCTCCGCATTGAGCCGTCGATCCACACGACCGATTCTTTGCATGAGCCTGACTGGATTCCAGTGTAAATCGTAGTTGATGAGCAAGTGAGCATCCTGCAGATTGAGGCCTTCCGAGAGAATGTCTGTTGAAATTAGCACCCGGATTGGATTCCGCAAGTATTCCGGAAGTTCTTCTTCGGTGCAGTTATACAGCGGGGAAAATCGTTTGATAATGACTTCTCGATTCTTCTTTGATGTGCTGTCAAGCTGCTCGACGATACCGGGAATCTTGCCATTGAGCTGTCTGAAGAGGTATCGGGCAGTGTCTCGATACTGTGTGAATATGATGACTTTCCTAGATTTTAGTTCGTGATCTGAGTTCAAAAGCTCAAGCAGCTTCCTGAGTTTGTCATCCGTTATTTCGCTCACGTGCTGATAGATGAAATTCAAGAAGTCACATAGTTCATCCATATCACGCAGCACGCTCTTTGCCATCTCATCAACGAAGAAATCTTCGTTCGACAGCTTTTCCTTTGGCTCCGGTAGAATATCCTCTTCTTCAACTTCAGACACCTCGTCTTCATCGATAAACCGCTGCTTCCAGTGATTCTCGATAGTGTTCCAGAAATCTTCATGCTTGACCTTCCATCTTTCCCATTTCTCCGGATCGTGGTAGCGGATGAATCGGGCCATGGTTCGCAACATATCCTCACACGAAGCCTCAAACGCTTTGTAGGAGGACTCCATTCTCTTCAGCAAGGTCGCGCGAATTAGAGAAATCAGCTGTCGCTCACGGTTGCTGATTTTTGGATTAATCTCGGCCTCTTGCCGCCGCATATTCTCCGGCATGTAGAGGGAGAGTTCGAGAAAGGGTTTGTCCTTGTTGAAGGAATCTTTGATCTTGGGAAAGAGCTCACGATAGACCTTCGCCAGCGTATACTCGGCTACTCGTGGCATATCCCTCTGAGGAAAGAGGACTGCGCCGTTTCCCATTCGTGCAAAGTACTGCTTCGCAAATTCTCTGCTTCTTTGAACCACAAGAGTGCGGAACAGCAAATCATCCCGTAAAACCCTTTCTGCCTCTGCGATGTCAAACTCTGGGAAAAGGGCCTCATCATCCTCGATTCCAGACTCAACGCCCATCTTTACTTCGATGGCCTTTTCCTTCTTCACAAAGTAGCTTCGAGCATCATTGATCCCTAGCTTACGGAAATAGTCACGCCTCTTGCGCGAGAAGTACTCCATGAGGTGTAGCAAATCGAAGAGGGAGTTGTTGACCGGCGTTGCAGTCAAGAAGAATATCTTTTTCTCCTTCCCATCGTACTCTACCATATCGTAAAGTTTTTCGCTCCTTTGAGAGCTTGGCGTGCGGAAATGATGCCCTTCGTCAACGAGGATAACATCAGCCCTTTGACGAATGCTGTCGAGGTGATCTGCCAGCTTTTCACGAGGAAGATCAGTCTGATTGAGAACTTCAATCAGATCTCCGCTGAATGCACCGCCATAGTACTTTGAGAGATACTGGTGCAGCCGGTTCTCCCAGACGCTTTCCCTCGCTGATTTTGGAACGATGAGTGCCACGCGCTTGCGTTCGTGGAGAAATCGTTCTATCAGCATCAACCCTATGTACGTCTTCCCAAATCCCACCCCATCGCATATCAACGCGCCGCCCCACTGCTCAGCAATCCAGAGTGCTTGCCGATATCCAATTCGCTGCAAGTCATCAAGGATTGGGTAGATAACCGACTGGCTCTCCTCCCAAGAGCTTGTCGGCATTTCCTTACCAAGGAAGTATTCGTACAGGGTTTTTACATACAATTCGAATGGTGCATACAGCTTCAAATGGGGTTCGACGACGCGCAGAACCTCATCACGAACTTCCTCAGCATCACTCCAATAGCTGTCATACCAGGTCTGCAGTGCCTGCAATTGGTGTTGCTCTGCAGTGAGCAGGTTCAGTTCAGCGTTCTTGCATAGGCCTGGTTCAGTGAAGTTGCTTGACCCTACAATAGCATAATTCGAAAGGTGCGGCGGTTTCATTTTCATCAACATACCTTTCGAATGGAACCTTGCCTTTGTATATACCCTTGCTTGAATCAGCCCGTCTATAAGCGCCTTCCGGATAGATTCAAGTCCCTTCAAGGAATCATCCCTTTCCTTCTCTCGCTCAATACTTCCTTCACTCTGCTGCCGGAGACTTTCCACGAGTTCACTGCGAGTTCGTTTTGTGGTTTCGTCGCCCATGAGTATGCGGACACTCTCCAAAGTATTCCAAAAAGAATCCAACGCAAGGAGAGAACCAATCTCAAAATATCCTGTGGCCACATCGAGCGACTTTGACTCCGGGAGCAGACGCTTTAATGCACCAAGGACAGTGTTAGGCTCGCGATTATCGATGATTGTGCTAAGCGGTTGGTCCATACAGAATTCTATGTATTATGTAGATAACGCTCAGGGAAAAAGAAACCCGCAGTCTCACCTCTCAGAAGGTTGATTCTGCGGGTCTGTCTGATCGGTTCACTCTCTTCTGAGCCCCCCGCGGTGCGACAGTAATGTAGGATATTTTCCTACGGAAAATCAATCTGTGAAACACCTGACATCCTGTTGCCGGGCGTTTCACCGACACATGTTAGCAATGAACCTCACGAAAACGCAATACCGTAAACTCGGTATTTTTGCTGCAAGGGGATTCACGGGTCTACGCTGCCGGATCGAACATCAAGAGCTAGGTGCTTTACACATCTTTCAGACCTGCAATTTAACTGCCCTCCATTCGAGCAGGAACGGCCTCGGATTTTTCCCGACTAGGCCCAAAGGTGGTCTTCTAGCACCCTTACCTGAGAATCCAGCCGTTTGGCGTGTTTGTACCCGGTTGAGTCTACAGCTATCAGCGCTGCCGCCATTGGCCAGTATTGCATCGGTATTGTTCCATATTTGCCACACTGCTCCCTTGTTGCCAAAAAGCTCAATATCATGAAGCAAGAGAGCTTACACTCGCTAGATTCAGGAGTGAAAGTGCGAAAGGAAAATCCCTTTTGTTACAAGGGATTTTTTGCGTACGCGAGCAGAAATCCTACCAGAGTCCTACACCAAGCTATTCCTCGCAGGTCGGTCCTCCAACTACTCTTCGCTCGCGCAAGCGAGGTGTTTATGGTAGAACTAGAGTTACCTCATCGAATTCTCTCTTTGTTGCAGGTTCAAATCCGGGGCCCGATGTCTCAACTGGTGACACGTTCGAGTCTCGTCGGCCCCGTTATATGTATCAAGACTTTATTCTTCGCAGAAGCTCTGTGGTCAAGCAACTGCGAATTCTCCATAGACCCTCTGATATTCGATAAGTGCTCTGAGTGCCAGCACGCAGGTGAAATGCTCGTCGACATAATTGCTCCCAAATCCAAACACGTTAACCCTGCTTCCCGCCCAGCCATCATTCCGACGAGTCATAATCAGACGGCTAATGAAATTATGGATTTCTTTTTGCAGGCTCTTTTCTCGGAGGACGTAATCCCAACCAAGCAGACCCAACGCTGCAGCAGAGCACGCTTCGACTGAGGTCACTTCCGCTTTACTACCCAAGTTCTTCAACTGCGTGACAAGCCTTAATGCTGATTGGTTTGAAGGACTCAAATATGGTGCGAGATACCATAGAACAAGACCTTGAGTCACTGTTCTATCGGAATACCATTCTGACAATTGTGCATCGTTCACCCGATCTATGACATCTGCCGCGATGGAACATTTTTCTGCAAAGTCTTTTCTAAGAAGTTTAACTGCTCTCGCGGATATGATTGGGCAATTGTGTAATGGATTACTACCATGAACGAACGTTGGCATCAGCGATTGACGGCCAAACCGGTGAAAAATGGCATTCACGGTCTCCTTCCCTACTTCATATTTTTCTTGCAGTTCGACATTTCTTATTTCAGGATTCCCTAATGCCGCCACTGCCGCTGTAGTCGAATCCAAGCACAATACGTTTGAATCTGTGCTCCAGGACCAGCCAGGATATCCATCCAGTACAGACATTTGTGACGCAAGCCATTGTGTGGCGAGATCAATCTCGGCACCTCTAACTCCCGCGGCTGCAAGAGTCTCTAAGGTGATTGAAGTGTGCCATATGTTCAGATTTGACACAAACGAGGCCTTGGATCCAGCGCTGAGCAAACTGTCCAGAAGCCAATTTTCTGCTTCGACCGAAGGAATACGCCCCCTGTCTATTTTTCTGAGGACTAGCACCGATATTGAAGTCAAGAGCAAGTCACCAAACCAGTTTCCTGTTTCGCATTTCCGATCTAAGAGCTGTTGGGATTCCTCGTCCAATCGGTGGTCATCATGTTTAATAAAAGCTTGGAGACAGTTTTTCAGCACTGTGTATGTAGACCAATGCCTCCCATATTCATCATCCGAGTAGCTCCATTTCCCCGATGCAATTGAGTCCAAATCGGTCACCCGATTTACCTGAGGATGGATGATGCTGAGTGCCATCCAAGCGAGCATTTTAGGACCTTCATTCCGCGTGTCCAACCGCCGTAGGGATCTTATCAATCCGTGAAGATCCTGTGCATTCAATCTTTCGCCGAGACAAATATTGATGGCACATTTCGATAGATCGTCAGTGACGTCCCGACCCGCACTTCTACACCATTGCTCCAACCCCCTAAGGCTCGGATGGGAACTAATTCGCTTGCGGCTTGAGTCTTTCAGTGCCCTATAGCAAAAAGCGGAGACAACAGGATTCGGTTCCAAGGAAGGAGACCAGATTGCAGACTCCTCCCTCTTTCGCAGAAGTGCGCTGACGCCTGCCTCTATTTGTTCCCTGAGTGAATAGGCAAGTCTATCTCTTGATTCAGAAATCTGCCACCAAGGCTTGTTTTCAGAGAATTTGGAAATGAGCGGTGGGAGAAGGGCAACCATATACATCCAGCCCAGGATTATCTGAAAACACTCCACTCCCAATACGTCGTAAGACTTCGGGACTGCACTGCTTGTCCCAGCCCCCGTAATATGTGTAATCGACAATGCCACAAAATCGAGGAAACCAACATCTCCAGATGAGACTCCATTCTGCACAATAAAGCTGTCGCATTGAGCAATCCAGACGGTATAATAAATTATTGAAGGGGTCACGGTGATGAATACGATCGCCAATAAGATCTCACCAAGGAATACTTGGGATTCGATCCCGCGAGAATTCAAGAAGAGGGTCGCAGGAAATTGTCCGACGAAAAGTCTTTTGTTCCGATTGACCGTCTCCCTCCGTCCTCTAGATAACCATCGATATCGCTGTCTTGCACCGACGGGTCCGAATAGAGTCACTATCGTCAAAAACGCAGCGCTTGCCCCAAGGTAGAACCCACATTGGCTCATCGTGCGGGAATCTGCAAGATGCCATATTGAAAGAGCAAGCGGCCAAACAAAAAATAGCAGCTGCCCACAAAAGTACGCGACCAACTCGGAATTCGATCTATCAGTCCATACTTCTTGCACTTTTGGATATGATCTGACCCTTCCTCGCAGTGCAAGCCAAAACAGATGGCAATACTCAAATAGAATGAACAAGAAGGATAGCATTCCATTCAAACACGAAAGAATCAATAGACCCATGATTTTGCCACGATTAATGGGAACGCAGTTTCCAAGATAACGGCGTACAAGTGTAATGACGGATGAACCTGTCTGTTTCTCATTAAAAAGAGAAATGTGTGAAACAACACCAAGGGTGCGATGAGCCAGAGCAATACGAGATCAAATTTCCCCTCTCCGAGAACTCCAAGCGTGGATACGATAGCAATTATCAAGCTCGAGCCCACTATAACATATGTAATGGAATTCGATCTGCCAAGCCGGACTGCGAGAGTTCGAACACCTTGCTTCTCATCATCCTCTATGTCGAGAATATCTGTAACAAAACCTACCGTTTCAATCCATAAACCGACAAGAACTGAGTATCCGAGTCTGGAGATTGTGAACTCTCCCTCAAAAGCCAAAAGGCCTAAAAGAAAGGACATTGGTCCGTATCCAATGACCTGAAAACCAACTCCCAAAATACCCCGCTCCTTTGCCCTGATCGGCCGCATCGAATAAAAATAGGATAAAATGAGACCCGTCGTCACAATTAGGAACGACCAACGACCAAGGAATATGCATGGCAAGAAGGATGCAACGATACTCATCACAATGAGAATTCGAGCCAGATTAGTCTCCCTTGGAGATTTGTTGATGAATAGGCCTGAACCTCCAGCTACGGACAGACCAAGAAATTCTTTCCTCGAAGAAAATCTGTCAATCTCAGTATCGGAAACTGCGTTCACCGTCTCCGCAAAGGCACAAATGCCACTTCCTACACAAAGACAAATGAGGAGAGCAGAATCGTAACTAAAATGGTGGGCAAAATAAGCAGCAGAGAACGCACAACTCAGGGCCGGGGTCCAGAACCACGGTCTGGTCAATTGCAAAATCGAGTGAACTAGTCGGACCATTTCTTATATGACGCGCCAATCGCTGAACCGAGAATGGCCGCCACAAGCGCGATTGGCGCGGTGTCAGGTGTCAGTTTCCCTAGAATTATGAGTGAGAAAACAGTGAGTAGGCCAAGTATTATTCCACCGTTAACCGCTTGCTTACTCAAATCTTTTCCGATCGCGGCCATAAATATTGCGGGCACAAGAACTAATCCAATAAGTGAGAGAGCAACGCCAGTCGGAAGCAGCTCGCTAAACCTAATAGCGAAGATTGACCCAATTAGGAGTGCCAAAACCATTGAGAGCTGAGCAGAAGGGATTCTTGAAGAAAGCGGTTTGCCAAAAATCCGGACTATTATGTCATGTGAAATGGTCAGCCCTAAGATGAAGACCATTGTATCCAGAGAGGCCATTACTGCCATCAGTATTGCGGCCAAACCGAAGCCTAGAATCAGCCGAGGGCAATTTTGCGCCAGCACCTCAACAAGAGCCACATTGGGCTGGATATCCTTTTGTTGGAGCGTATTGGCAGCTAGCCCTGGAAAAAGGAGCAAAAGCCCGCCAATGAGAATTAGTATCCCAGCGAAGAGAAACCCGACTTTGGCTTCCTTTGGAGATCTTGCTGCGTAAATGCGTTGCCACAAATCGGCAGAGACAAGCATGTTCAGAGATCCAAGCAAGAAAAAACCGATTATTGTGGCCAAGTCAAGCTTAATGGAATCCAACCGCGCCTTTGACCAATCAATTGACACAGCCGTGCTTGGAAGCACGACAATCAGAAGAAGCAGCAACGCGGCAAACTGAATGAAGTCGGTCAATACCACGGCACGAAAACCGCTTCTTACAACATAGCTTGCAACAACCGCCGACACGATCAGAACGCCACTCCAACTGGGTAACTGAACCATCGCCTGTATTATTATGCCTGCCGAGATAAGATGCAGGACTATGAATCCGAGCGTCCAGAGAAAAACTGCAAGTGTTGCTAGATTTCCCGCCACGATTCCCCACTTGTATTCAAACAAGTCAGGGAAGGTAAAGAAGCGCTGACGATCCGCCATCGGTTTAAATTTCAGCGCAAGCGGTATGACAAAAAAAGTCCCGATCGCGATCCCACCTATAATGCTGAGCGCTGAAAAACCATAGTTGTAAGAATATTCAGAGAAAACTAGAATGACTCCTCCTCCGAGAACTCCAGCCGCAATTGTTGGACCCAAGAGCCACCACGGGACGTCCCTACCACCAACCAGATAGACCTCTTCTGAGATCCCTCTTGACTTCCTCAGGGCGAACAATGTCACTGACAGGAATATCGCGATTGCCATCGCGAAATCAAACCAGGAAAGGCTGACTGACGTCATACTGTTCCGCTCATCAATTCGGGAAAACACACTTCCCGCGATTTTGATCCTGCGTCTTCTAAGACACGGATCTTGTTGTTTAACTTGTCTAAATTCTCTTGAATGACCGCAACGATACTTCTGTCGTCATACCGTTCAGTAGGATTATTCGTCGATTCTTGACCACAGGAGCACCGATTTTCAATTGGAATACCACTCCAGAATCCCGGATTCACGTAAGGTGTCAGTTTCTTAACTCTCTCGAGACATTCTCTGCAAGTTCTAAGGCTCAAGAGCGGAATTGGCGTAAAGACTTGTCCACCTAAGAATATTTTGGAAGAATACTTGACGAAAAGGTTCCTGTAGGACCTTAGTAGAGAATATAGATCCCAAATGGAAGGGATTTTGAAGAGCCCCGCCTTTGCGAACGCATACTGGATCGTTTTGGGCTGAATCGCCACTGGTTCTATGGACGCAATTGAAAAACCGAGATCGAAAACATCATGCAAAGACTGCGCTGTATCCATCACACAGATAGATTTGCTTAGCAAAGGATTACCATACACAAGATACGACACTGACTCAACTTCAAATTCATTGCAAACTCTCACTGCCTCCATATAATCCTTAATACCAATGTGCCGCTGAAAACACAATCTTCGGACGAGATCAGAAGAACTGTCCAAGCCCATTCCTATCACAATCTTTCTCGATCCAAGGTGACTTCTCAGCAATTCCAATTTCTTGCGATTAACAAAGTAGGGCAAAGACTCGATTGCCACGGTGTCCACATACGGGAGGGCACCAATCCTTCTCATTATTTCTTCTTGTCCTTCAAGACTAAGTTCATTCTGATCAAGAAACGATCCAGAGGTGTATGCACAAATCGTGGTTGGCCTCGAGTCCACTAGCGATTCCAATGATTCTTCGAAGTCCTGCAAGATTTCTTGTAGATCCATTGATTTGCGCCACAACATACTGGCGTTGTGCCCGCATACGCTACAGCCGCCATATCGTGACCGCGCATAACCACACCCACGTGTCGGTATTCCAATCACAGCTCGCGAGGAGTCAGAACCAAACCTTCTATCACTAATTAGAGCCGAATGAACGCGTCCATTATCGACCTTAGCATTTCCGATCCGGATGGAACGAAGGACTTCTTGGATTTGCGCGTTTACTGCTTCGTATGGCATAATACAATTGTGTGGAAATGGAGGCAACATGGTTAGAAGAGTATTGACGCGGGAGATCTCAATTTGCCAGATGGTCGAAATTATCCTACTCGCAAGTTCTCCAAGAGCTCATCCTGTTGGGGCTAGGAAAATACGTCCAAGGCACGTATATAATCACGAGGTCTTCTCGATTGTCAGCTGCACGCCGAGCTCCTGTATTCTCGTGCGCGGTCACCGGGGAACCACCTATTTCACGAATCGTTCATATGCCGAATTCGGCTTTTTCGGGATCACTCCCAGCCACAGAACAAATTCTTTCGATAGGCAAATATACCCAATGCGAGAGCCGATGTCAATGGCCAAACACTCGGTTTTGCCGGATTGCAGCGTTTTGAACTGAGAATTTGCTACAGCTACTTGTAGATTTTAGTCTGACTGGTACGAGATATTTTCACAACCTTCATGTAAGTTGCATCCGAGTTCTATTGAACTCATCTTCGGAATGATTGTTTTGCCATCAATCCATATGTAAATTCCGAAAGGGTGCTTGCCATTTCAGCCTGCTCTCCTGTTCTCTACTGACCAGCCCTCAGTTGTGGTGCCAACGCAAAGTTAGTTGATTTGTCGAGCGGTGACAAGCTGAAAGGTCAAGGTCATTCGATGTATGCGGGCTACCTCCCTAGACTGAGCAGCTAGTGAGCTAAAAGAAAAACCTTAAATGTTGGGACCTTTCTATAAATCCGACAGTTGCTAACCAATTCCCTACTTCAACATCTTTGGTTCAGATGGAGCGGGCATCTGTATTTCCAGCTTTTTCACCGCAGTTTGGAGAACCGGAAGTTGAGTCTTCGCGAAGATCAGCGTTGTGCGAACATCCGAATGACCGAGTACCCTACAGCTGTGAGAGCTGTCTCAGTCCTTCCTCAAGGGCTCACCGAAAGATATCTTTCTGCCGCTGAGGAGTCATTTTACGAGGCGTTCATTCGATCAAAAAAGCCTCGGATTTTTCCCGAATTGACCTGAGGGTGGTCTAGCACCATTGCCTGAAAATCTGACACTTTGAACTGTCCACCCCAGGTATTGTCTACAGCTTTCAGCGCTGTTGGCGTTAGCATTGAGCGAGCGCCGCGGTGCGGCGTGTCATGTGCCTTGTACACCTCAGTGTACGACTTGGAAATGACATAGGTTGACGTATGCCAGTGCAAGCGCACATTCTGGCTCAGGCTTCTCGTGACCCCTTTGGCACATAGTCGAAGAAACACTCCGTTGCACCCCCTGACTTCCATTCTGAGCGGAGGCGGGTCTTGCGCTCGACCCGACGCAGGGCTGAGAGCAACGATCGGTTCAGCTCCCGCGCGCTCTCCCCGTACATCGTCGCCTTCACCAGAAACCCTTCATCCGTTGATGTGATTGCCCTTTTCGCAACGAGCTCTTCCAAGACCCGCTTGATCGCCTGACGATCCTCCGTGCTTACGCGGCCCATGAGCGTAAATCTCTTCTTGGTCATTTGATACCGAACCTTTCTTCATTGGGGCATGTACTTTCTGAACTGTGCCAGCTCAGCACGGCGCCCAGGCTGCCATAAATTAACAAATTTACTGTTCTTGCGCGGAGAGAATGTACATCTTTTTGACCCATCAGCTTGCCTGTTTACCCCGACGCATTCTGTCGGGGCCCCGCTGCCCTCTGGCGGGAGCGACTGGTTACGGCGCGCAGTTTTCAAAGTTGAAGCCTTCTTGCTACCAGGAGCCGAAGGTAGCTCCATACGTCATCGCCTTGGGTTGTTATGAAGGGAAATCGTTCAGGAGGTCGGCCAAGCACCCCATCGTAGTGCCTTTGACACTTGAATCCTGCTTTTTTTTCTCGGATCACAGCCTGGAGCCTTACGCGTAAGGGTGACGCATCGAGATGTTAGTTTGCGTACCGATGAGAAAGTCTTTATCTTCGCCTGCGGCTGCTCATTTGTTTGCTCTTTTATAGTTCAGTCATCATCCGCGGGCGGATGTACGAGGAGTAGCGACGCGGTGAGTTCGTCATCGTCAGCGGAGAGTCTTCATCCATCACAAGTCAACGGAGGTCAACATGCGCAGAATCTTCCGGAACCTGATGCTCGCGGCCGCGGTCCTCACCGTCGCCGCCGGCTCGCTTCCAGCCCAACGCAGCGCGCAGATGACCGACAGCGTCAAGGCAATCCGCTGGGCGGTCGAGAACGAACTCGCGTCGCTCGCCATCATCGAGCGCAAAGTCATGATCCCCATGCGCGACGGCGTGCGCATCGCGGCCGACATCTACCGCCCGAAAAACACTTCCAAAAAGTATCCGGCGATTTGGGTTCGCACGCCGTACAACTTCAACTACTGGGACGTGGCGAACGGCGTGCCGCGGGACATGACCGCGGCAGTCACGGCGATCAAGCGCGGGTACGCCTGGGTCGATATGCAGGAGCGCGGCCAGTTTTTCTCGGAAGGCGAGTGGGACGTCCTCGGGGCCCCGCTGACGGACGGCGACGATGAGGTCGCCTGGATGACGCACCAGCCGTGGTCCAACGGCAAGGTGGGTACCACGGGGTGCTCTTCGACGGCCGAGTGGCAGGTCGGCGTGGTGGCTCGCGACATTCCTGGGTACGCAGCGTTCAACGCGCAGGGGTTCGGTTGTGGCGTGGGACGCGTGGGTCCCTTTTACGAGCAGGGCAACTGGTATCGTGGCGGCGCCTTCATGATGTACAACATCGCCTGGTTCTACGGCAACCAGAAGCCGCAGCGGCCGATGTTCCCCGCGAACACGTCGCAGGAGGACTTGGTCCGGCTCTCAAAGGCGTGGGACCTGTCCGCCAGGATGCCGCCCGTTGACTGGTCGAAGGCGTTCTGGATTCTCCCCGTGCAGGACATCCTCAAGGCGGTGGGCGGACCGAAGGGGGTCTTTGCCGATTCGATGCCGGTGGCCACAGGCGGCGCAATGATCCAGCGGACCCCAAACGATCCGGCCTGGTACCGGGGCGGGCTCTTCCATGACGACAAGCGGATCAACGTGCCGGGGTTGTGGTTCATGTCGTACTACGATATCGCCATCGCGCCCAACCTGGAGCTGTACAACTTCGTCCGGAGGACCGCGAAGGGGGAGGCCGCCAATCAGCAGTGGGCGATCATCGCCCCGGTCGGACACTGCCAGTTCACCCGGGCGACGGAGCACACGATCGTCGGCGAGCGGGATATGGGTGATGCCCGCCTCAACTACCAGGAAATCATGTACGCCTTCTTCGACCGCTTCCTCAAGGGCGAGAAGAGCGCCTTGCTCGACACGCTGCCCAAGGTCACCTACTACACCATGGGGATGAACAAGTGGCAGAAATCGGACACCTGGCCGCCCAAGGGCGTGCAGCCGATGACGTTCTTCCTATCGAGCGGCGGCAAGGCCAACACGCTGAACGGTGACGGCACGCTGTCTCTGACGCCTCCGTCGGTGGACATGCCGGACCGCTTCACGTACGACCCGATGGACCCGGTTCCCACGCGCGGCGGCTACCGCACGACGAACAACGTTGGAGGGGTGGACGGCTCGTACGACCAGCGTATAGTAGAGGCTCGGGCCGACGTGCTCGTATACACCACTGCGCCGTTCAGCGAGGGCCTGGAGGTCACCGGGACGATGACGCCGACGCTCTACGTGTCGTCGGACGTCAAGGACACCGACTTCACGATAAAGGTGATCGACGTGTATCCGGACGGCCGTGCCTTTACCCTGGACGAGTCCATCCAGCGCATGCGCTATCGCGACGGATACGACAAGCCGCTGGTGTGGATGGAGCCGGGGAAGGTGTACAAGGTGACGCTGCTACCGCTGACGACGAGCAACTACTTCGACGTCGGACACCGGCTCCGCGTCGAAGTGAGCAGCAGCAGCTTCCCCGAGTACGACCGCAATCTCAACACCGGCGGACGCAACTACGACGACGTGACAGGTGTGGTTGCGCACAACGTGGTGCACCACTCAGCGGCATATCCATCTTCGCTCACCGTGACCGTCGCGAAGCGCTCGGCTCGCTAACGGGATCAACCTGGTGGACAGTAGCGAGCGCGGTCGCCAACGTACGAGTGGTCCTATCCGCGCGTTTCCGAGGAGGCCCTCATGAAGAGTCGGATGGCGGTAGATTGCAGACGAGATGAAAAGGGGCGTACGATGGGGCAGGTTGGGGCTTTGCGGGTACTGTGAGAGCTGTTGCTGATCGGGGGTCCCTTCACCTTCGTTTATCAGAGGGATATCCTTCCTTTGTCTAGAGCCCATTCCAAGGGCCTTTAATTTGAACAAGAATACACTCGGATTCTTCCCGAATCGATTCAGGCGAGGCTTGACAAGCCCTCTTGAGCCGACATCGTGAGGACTGAACCGTCAGTTAACCTTTGAAGAGAGGTCCTGCGCTTTGCCTTCAGACTTTGAAGTGAACGAAATCCTATTGACTGTCGAATGGAGCTCGCTTGCCAAGAGGTGAGCATAAATCTGTGTTGTTCTGATATCTGAATGGCCCAGAAGCTTTTGAACCTCGTAGATCGAGGCACCATTCTGAACGAGCCACGTCGCGAACGTGTGACGCAAAGAGTGGAACTTCAAGTCGTCCTTCAAACCTGCCGATCGGACGTACTGTTTGAACTTGTGTTCAACATAGCTTTGGCTCAGCCTGTTGCCACTCCGTGCGAACACATTTGTTGAACTGCCGGAAATCGATTGAAAATCAGCGGAGTTTTTCGTATTCTTGATGTGGTTGCTTATCCGCGCCTGTAGCTCAATTGGATAGAGCATCAGCCTACGGAGCTGAGGGTTAGGGGTTCGACTCCCTTCAGGCGCACAACTGAGACTGAGACTTATACGGCTGAGTTCGCGAAATCTTCACGGAGCACCTTTTTCTCAATTCGCAATTCGATCTCCGCAATCCGAATTCTTTCCCGCACCTGTAGCTCAATTGGATAGAGCATCAGACTTCGGATCTGAGGGTTCCGAGTTCGACTCTCGGCAGGTGCACGAAAAAAGGTAGATTGAAGATGGAAGAATGTAGATTGAGAGGTTTCTTCCAGGACTTCTGCCTTCTCTCTTTCAGAATTCGCTGACACCTGTCTTCCCGTCATCCAGGACTTCTGCCTTCTCCCTTCTACATTCTGACTTCTTCAGAGTGCGTCCTTTATTGCTTTGCAGGTCATCCATGCTTTCGATGCATTTGAAGAGATGACAATAATAACATATTGACCTGATTGACCAATGCACAATGTCCGGTCCTTCTTGTCCGCAACCATGTCAATGTGCTCCTGGGAGTGGAAGCGGTCGAAGCGCTCATCACTTTTGAGGTAATTCTGGATAGCCAAGAATCGGCGACGGGCTTCAAGAGAGTCGCCAGTTCTCAAGAAAACAACCGTCTGATCTTCATAGATACCAACGGCTGCGTCCTTCATACGGAAAGCATCTCTCACATTGAACGCATAGACTAACGACAGGCCAAGAAATCCCCGGATGTACCGTTCTCCTAGAAGCCCTTCCCGCGGCAGATATTTCAGGACGAGCGGTTTCTCTCCCTGATCGATGATGATTCGATCAACTGCCCGCGCAATAACTTCCATTCCTTCTCGACACTGCGAAGTGGAATCCAGGCCTGCAACACTGACATAGTACTTTCCTTTCCAGAACATGATGTAGTCCCTTTGAGACCTGCCTCCCTGCCCCAAACGCACCTCAGTCGCACGCTCACTGGTTCGGATAGAGTAAACGCCATATGCTGCCTGCGCATCATCCATTTCATAGATTTCAAGATTGACCGATTTCTCCTGGTCATTCTGATATTCAACTGCCCACACCCGCCGAAAGCCATATTCCAGGAAAACCTCCGCGCCACCATCAATAAAGAGAAAGAGGTCATTGCCCTCGTAGATTCTCGCTGTCTCGACCGGATGCCACTTCCCGATGGCATCGCCTGTCGGCAGCAAGCGGAGAGGCGACCGGTCTTGCGCATACGATGTGTTGAGGAAACAGGCGAAAACGATGATAAGAACCAGGCAGGGAAAGGATTTCAAACTCCGCATCTTGTCATCCTCGATTAGGCCGGGTCTTCAGAAGGCCTGGATTTTCACCTCTCGAAGACTCCGTGGACCATAGCCATGCTGTTGAGCAAACCTGATCACTGGGAGTTCCTCCCAGTTCAAGCCGAGATGTCGAACGGCATACATGTCAGCAGCCAGGCAGTTTGTTGACGCGATGACTTCTCGGGGTTTCTTTATTTCACCAGGTCCGCTAGGCCCATTGGTAGCGAGAATTTCTGTGGCATCCACAACACAGAGATTGGGCCGGCGCACAAGACTAACATCGGCGATGCATTGCGCGAGGAGTTCAGGATTCTGATAGCCGCCTTTGAAAATGTTCAGAACGCTCCCTCCATAATGAAAATACCGGCATGTCGATGAAGAACAGGCTCCCATCATGTTTTTCAAATTCCCTGTGAACCTCGTGCCCGCGTGATCTTTAATAATGGGGATGTTGACAAAGGCGTCACAGGAAAGAAGTGCATTCGAAATGTCGGCTTCCTTGAGCGACTTACCCTTCTCGATCTTCACTTCTGTCATTTCATCCGCGTAGCGGATGAGACCAACTTCAGATTGCATTTTCCGGTGAAGCGCGCTGCGCTGCCAATACCTCCTTCCGATGTCATTGAGAGCAACTATCTGCTTTGCGCCCGCATCGAGACACATTTTGACGACGGCAAGCGCGATGTCGGGATTCGCATATGTTCCCTGCGATCCGAAAGGGGAATTGATGAGTAACCCCACGGTGCTGCCTCGCTGAACGAAAGCCCGCATCCCACCTAAGGCTTCAACCGCTCTAATCGTGTTGTCGAAATATGCGTCTCCAACGACTGTACACAACTGATGGTCTGCTGGGGGCTCATTTCCAAAGAAGGCTTTCGATGCAGATGTCGCTGCGATAGCTCCGGCGGCGGTGGCGATGCAACGTTTCACAAACGCTCGGCGATCGATATGGTCGTTCATGGTTGGCCCTTTCGGATATTCCTCATACGGCGGAATCCAATCGGAGTTACCTTGATTCTTCGAATTGACTCATAAGAAAGATAACCAAAGATGATTTGGAAATGAATCCCACTCCACCGTACGGCCTAGGCAATTCCGTCCGGGAGCGCGGCACTTTCCACTCCCCTTCACGAGCGTTCTACTGGATTGTTACGAGGATCTCTTGATGATTCTGAATAATTATCAATCTCGAATAGACAGTGCGGGAGCGAGGACAATTTCTTGCGCGTGGATTCTGAACCCTTACGTGTTGTTACCTTTTTGCTTGTCCAAAAAGGTAACCGAAAAAGGACACGGAAATCGAAACCCGCGTGAACGTGCTGCCAACGCACGAGCCGAAGATTTCGGCCGGATAGAGTGTTCCGACAGACCATCATTCAGCAACTGGCCGAAATCTTAACCCGCCTGTTCAAGCTCCTTACCCACACCGCCATCGATTTCCGAGGCCGGGGGCCGAGTCCACTCCAAGGAGCAATCCAAGCCCCAAGCTACCGAAATCATCGGCAGGTGGGGAGGGCGGAGTAACCAGTGGGTCTAATTTCGGTGCGAATTTCCAACACCTTGCCTGTCAGCATCCAACTTCACGCACCGAAATTATGGCGAGCGGGCAGGGGTATCACCACGAGCGTTATGATTTCGGAAGTTCTCTTTGGTTACTTTCTCTTCAAAGAGAAAGTGACTGACGCTCCTGAGCTACACCAAGTGGCGTCACTACTACCTGAACAATCCGTTCTTTCTTTCGACAGAGAGTCAAAGAACTATCGAAACACTGCACTACTTCTCTGTCGGTGTAAACTTCTCCACCTTGTTCTTCACCGGCGGCAGCGTCCTGAGATACTTGTAGATCGCCGTGAGATCCTGGTCGGACATCCCACCGTACATCACCCAGGGCATAACTGAATTGTGCTCCGCAGCTTCAATCCTTAACGTGGCTGTATCGGCTGAGGCATAGTGCCTGAAGCGGTCCTCGAAGTCGTCCCGGGTCCACAAACCGATGCCGGTTTCCTCCTCCGGAGTGATATTGGCAGAACGCACGATCCCCTCGGGGAACAGAAATTCCCTACCGCCCGCGAATTCCATCCCTTTGACCGCTTCGCCCTTCAGTTGCTGGCTGTGACACTCGCTGCAAACGGCCGCGTTCACCAAGTATTTCCCGTATTCATAGACGTTGGATGTGTCCGGTGCCTGGACCGCAAAGTGGCGGGTGGGGATGGTCCGGACAATGTAGTTTAGCGGAAAGTCGAGTTCCGTTTCCGGTATGGTGTTCTCGACCGGCTTCAGTGTTCTGATATAGGCAATGATTGAATAAAGATCTTCGTCGGAAAGCTTGTTGAACGCGGGATACGGCATAATCGGGAACATCGCCTGGCCGTCCTTGCGGACCCCCGAGGTGATCGCACGGAAGAGCTCACCATCTGTCATCGATCCGATTCCAACCGGTGTAATATTCTTGGCGTAGATAGTACCGGGCATACCGAGCTCTTTGCCAAATCGAAAGCCTCCCTTTCCCTCGGTTCCGGGGATGATCGGCCCGGAAAAGAACCCCCAATTGCGCTCCGAGTGGCAATCGATGCACACAGAAACATGGTTCGCCAAGTATTCGCCGCGCGCGAGTCTCTCCAGCGTAGCTTCGACTTTCATCACGTTCGGTCGATCGACGTCAGGATAGTTCCAGAAGAAATAGGCGACGAAGAGCAGCAGCACTCCAGCGACGACGGCGGTGACCAGGCCAATGAACTTCAGAACTTTTCTCATTAAACCCTCCAGAGTATAGTGTGGATGATGATGTCCCAAAACGATACGAACAACATTGAAGAGGAAGAACAGATAAGTCCACGCTATCGTTCCGTCTGGGTTGCTCGGCTCGGGGATGGCGCAGCACGTCGTCCCTTCGCGATCAAATCCTCAGGCCGGGATCATTGAGGAAAGAGAATCCGCGAGTTGTCAAGGTCATCTTGAGCGTGAGCCAAGGCTGTGTCAAGGCGCCCCGTTAGCTCTAGCAGGCTGCTGAAAAAGGCATGCATTATCCCAAAGAAGTGGTGTCAGGACTTCCGTCCTGACACTTCAGTGCCGGATTCCGAGAAATTATCGCTGTTAGCGTCAGGAGCTAACTCCTGACGCCACCACAAAAACCGTTTTTCAGCAACCTGCTAGTCGTGGAATTCCTCGATTGCATGGGCTTTCGTAGTCTGTCGCAAGGCGAGCGAGAGCGTTGATTTCACGATGTTTTTTCGACACATTCAGCTAGACGCTTCAGCACGACGCTGGAGTGAACTCAAACAAGGAAATCTCCTCGCCTCCATCAACCGCACGACCTCGTATGAAAAGGCTGCTCGCTTTTTTCAAACCTTTAAGAGATTTCTTTGTGAAGCATCCCGCGGTGCTCTCGGGTTATATTATTTATGCGTACTTCTTCATCACGACAATGGATTTCTATCGCGATCTCAAGGCTTCGCACTTCAAGAACTTCAATATCCTCGAACGATTCGACGCTCTCATCTGGATGTGGCTTCTTGCGGTGGCACTGGTCAAGATCATCGAGTACCGCTCGCGCATCAACGAGCAGCATCAGATTCACCTCGAGCACGAAAAGGAGCTCGAAGTCAAGAAAGCACAGCTCTCGACAGCCCACGACATGATTCGGGCGTTGCAGCATCAAATCAACAACCCTCTTACGATCATCCTCCTCTATATCCAGCGGGCAGTGCGACAAACGCAGGGATCACCCGAGCTCATGGAGAGTCTGACAAGAGTGAAAGAAGGCGCAGAGCGGATCTCGCAAACGCTTCGGGCGTTTTCTAACGCTCAAGGCATCGAGACCGTTGAATCATCCGTCGGCAGACTGGCTAGACCCGTACACAACGATGATCAATCACGAGCAGTGGATGAAACAGGCGCTCCGTGAAGCGCAGAAGGCCTTCGAGCAGGATGAAGTGCCTGTGGGCGCGGTGATTGTCCACAAAGGGAAGATCATCGGCCGAGGGTACAATCAGAATGAGCGGCTGCAAGACCCCACGGCCCACGCGGAAATGATTGCGCTCACCGCTGCCGCAAACCATCTCCAAACACGCAGGCTTGAGGGCTGCACATTGTACGTCACGCTTGAGCCGTGTCCGATGTGTGCGGGAGCAATTGTCCTCTCCAGAATACCAACTCTCGTGTTTGCAGCATTTGATGGAAAGGCAGGGGCCTGCGGAACGCTCTACAACATCGTGAATGACAAGCGCCTGAATCACACCCTTCATGTTGTCTCAGGCGTGTGTGATCGCGAAAGTCAGGAGCTCTTGAAAGGCTTTTTTGGCAAAGTACGAAGGATCCACCCGAAGGATCGAGGTCGGTGAATTAGTTCTGACTGAAAAATTTTTGCCACCAAGACGCAAAGTCACCAAGAGCTTAAGAAAATGAGACTCTTTTTCTTCGTGTCTTCGAGACTTCGTGGCTATTTTTTTAGCGGGAACGAATTAGGCCTCGGCTTGAAGTTTCTCTGATCTGTCCGCCACCCGCAGCTTCTCAATCATGCCATCAAGCGCACCGTCGATGATTCCGGAGAGGTTATAGAGCGTCAGGCCGATCCGGTGGTCCGTGACGCGGTTTTGAGGGAAGTTGTACGTACGTATTTTATCACTCCGGTCGCCGCTCTTGATCATTGACTTCCGCTGCGCAGCCACCGATGCGTTCTGCTCGCTCATTTTGATCTCATAAAGCTTGGCGCGCAGCATCTTCATTGCCCGCTCGCGGTTCTGGAATTGCGACCGTTCTTGCTGGCACGCCACGACAATGCCTGAGGGTCTGTGGGTAATCCGGACGGCCGTCTCGACCTTGTTCACGTTCTGACCCCCTTTACCGCCTGAACGATAGGTATCGATCTGTAAGTCAGCCGGATTGATCTCAATCTCCACGTCCTCGACCTCGGGAAGCACGACGACGGAGGCCGCTGAGGTGTGAACCCGGCCCTGAGCTTCCGTCTCCGGAACCCGCTGCACGCGATGGACGCCACTCTCATACTTCATCAGCCCATAAGCCCCTTCCCCCGACACAGAGAACACGATTTCCTTGAAACCGCCCTTGCCCGTCTCGTTCCAGTCCAACAGCTCAACCTTCCATCCTTTTCTCTCTGCGAAGCGCGTGTACATCCGGTACAGGTCGGCAGCAAACAGCGCAGCTTCCTCTCCCCCCGTGCCAGCCCGAATCTCCATGATGAAGTTTTTCGTGTCGTTGGGGTCCTGAGGAACAATTAACAGCTTCAGTTCCTCCTCCAGCTGGGCGAGCTTTGCCGTCAGCGTTTCGTATTCTTCCTGAGCCATCGCTTTAAGCTCGGGATCGCTCACCGTCTCCAGCAGATCCCTGCTTCCCCTGAGATCGGAATCCACCTTCTTGTATCGCTGATAGGAAGCCACAATCGGCTCAAGGGCCCGGAGTTCCTTGCCCAGGTCGCGGAACCGCCTTTGATCCGCCACGACAGCCGGATCAGACAGGAGCGTTTGGATCTCCTGAACTCTCTCAACGATTTTTTCCAGTTTATCGAACATACCAGCTCGCGCTCTTCAGGCTTCTTCGGTCTCCGACCCTCCAAACCGAACGAACGTACATATCCCCGCAATTATCGTTGTCATTTCGCCGCCACGGCGGCAGGGCTTTCTGTGACTCCAGCTTCCTTCAATTCATACTTGCTCGCATCCTCCACTCCGAGCGCACACCGGAGAGCGAGGATTGCAATTTCAACCTGGGACTCATCCGGCTCTCGTGTCGTGATGCGCTGCAGCCAGAGCCCCGGCGAGATGATGATCTTGCCCCACCATGTGGAACTGTGTTTCGCCGAGAACCTGATGACCTCGTACGAGAGTCCACCGACAACCGGGATAAAGGGAAGGTGTGTGACCAGACGAATCATTATCGTCAGCTTTCCCAGCAGGCTGATCAGGAGCGCGTCGAGGAGGCTGAACGAGAGAATTGCCACAAACATGACAATGAGCAGAAAACTCGTTCCGCATCGCGGGTGGAACCTGCTGTGGCGTAGCACGACAGGCGGTGTCAGGTTGTCGTTCAACTCGAACGCGAAAACGGATTTGTGCTCCGCCCCGTGATACTGAAACAGCCGCCTGATGTCCCTCATCGCTGAGATGACGATAAGGTAGCCCAGGAGAATCGCAATCCGGATCGTTCCTGCAATGAGGTTGAAGGCAAACGCATCCTGCTCGAAGCGAAAGACCGCTGTTGTCAGCACGATCGGTAGCACGAAGAAGATCGCAATTCCGAGCGCCAGCGCGACCACGAGTGTCCCAACCATCGCCGCCGTGGAGGTACTCTTTGATTTCTTTCGGGCCTGGCCGTTTCCACTTTTGGCGGCTTCGCTGGCTTCGATATCCAGCATAGCGATTTCGGCGGAGAAGTTCAGGGTTTTGATGCCGAGATACAGCATGTCGATGAGGCCAATAGCGCCTCGAAGGACCGGGACCTTCAGAACCTTGAACCTGTCGACAATCGAGACGAAGCCCTCTTTGCGCACCACGATTTCGCCGTTGGCCCGGCGGACCGCGGTTGCAACCGAGCCGGGCGCGCGCATCATCACCCCTTCGATGACAGCCTGACCACCGATTTGCATCGGTTTGCTCGGGTCGTACAGCGGATTGGTAGGAACCCAACTGGATCTGGAATCTTCAGCGTTCGGAGTGTTCATTTCCTTCAAATTCATCTTGTTATGAAAATATACCAAACATTGGCGCGACTATCAACGACTTCACAAAGGATGTTGGCTGTAACCGCGCGGAGATCGTTTCGCCAACAAGGCGAACATCATTGCCAAATCGACGATTGACTACAACGAATTGAGGGCGGAAAGTATCGTGCCCAAGAGGGTTGGAGGGTCGCTTGAATGTGGGGCACCGGATGGATCGACAAAGTCCATCTGGCTTGCAGCCGATACGAACATTCCGATTGCGTAATAGCTTTGGGCAAGCAGCAACCGAACTCGTTTTGTCGTCACTCGCTGGTCGTGAGAGAACACATACGACGGTTGATCGCTCACGACGGCTCCTCCAAACGAGATGGCTCCGGCGAAGTCGTTGAGAGCGTGAAGAACGAAGGCATACCCAACGCGACAATCGTTCTGCACCGAATTCGTGATCCCTGCAAGACCAAGAGCATACACAAAGTCGTTCTTGGCTTTGGAGAAGTCTCGTTCATAGGCGTACGCCCATCCGCGACCACCGATCGCCTCTGCTCGAACAGCATCAGTCGAAGCCTTGTTGTATGCTTCCGTGAAGCTGACAACGGCCGCATCGTAGTGCTGTTCTTCAAAATTCTTCCAGGCAACTTGAAGGGAACTAGTTTCGGGCGGCTTCTCGACCGGAGCCGTGGACGAAGAATCCTTCGAGCACCCCAGAAGGCTCAAGATGAAAACCGCGATAACAGACCGTATTTGCATGGAGAGCAATTCTCTAATCAAAGAGGGACTATTTCACCACAACAAGCTTTCTCACTTGAGAAAATTCGGACGTCGACAAACGGTAGAAATACACCCCCGTCGATAAGCTGCCCGCGTCGAAAGTGACCCCAAAGCGCCCCGGCGATCTTTCGTCATCTACCAAGACAGCGATTTCGCGTCCAAGGAGATCATAGACGCTCAGGCGGACCCGCGATGCGCTCGGGACATCGTACCTGATGGTCGTCGTTGGGTTGAAAGGGTTGGGATAGTTCTGGTACAGCGAGAACTGCGTTGGAACCGATTCAAGTTCTCCATCGACACCTGACATCTTGACCACGCCGTAGAGGCCAAGATGCATCGTGGATCCCACGAGGACACCTTGTACAGCGTCATACGTTGTCGGTATCGCGAGCCATTTTCCGTCGCGAGCGATCGCAAGCGTCAGTTGATCGCGGCCGGCAAGTGCCAGCACCCGGATCGTGGCGGGTCGCTGGAGCTCTTCACCCAACGGTCCAATGGAGAAAAACCTCATTGCTGACTCCGAATTCCCCGGCTTGAACGTGGGATCGCTTACCCCGTCAAATGCGGTCACGTACATCGGTTCACGGACGGATCCCGCATCGACGGAAAGAGTGAGATCTCCGCTTGGGGTTGAGATCATCGCCGACTCATTTCGCTTGAGGAGCCGGGCGTTGAGTGCAGCAAGCGTGTCGCTGTAGAAAATGCCGTAGCGCTTTGCAGCACGCACTCTGATGGAGACCGTACCGCTCCCTAGCAGTTGTTGACTTGTGTCGATGAATGCCTTGGAGGTTCCGGGGATACTGTAGAACCTGAGCGGAGTTGTGCCGGAGGATTGCGTGATGGTCCCGCTCAGGCTGGTAGCCCGTAAATCTTCGGAGCTTGCAGCAACGACATCAATGAATTCACTGAGGATCGGGTTCTGCAAGAAGCCTACCGCCAGTCTCGGCGAAGCACTCGAATCGCTGTACTCGAACACTGCGCGCATCATGAGGTTGAATCCGTCAAACTGGTGATTATTCAGCGCACTGACTTCTCTCAGCGTCTGCCAGGTGCTGGGTGCCACGGGGTGATTCGGGCCACGATAGACATACGAGTTGTCATCCTGTGTCGAGTTGTCGACAGCGACATAGGTTCCCACGGAATCATCATCATCCTCCATGAATCCGACGTAGATCGGACCCGACAGATTGGTGAGGGATGACGAGTAGGGACTCAGATCAACGTCAACAAAAGAACCCAGCGGATAACTGTTCCGGTCAACCTGCACGAGGAAAGGGGGGATAAGATCTGCACCGGGACGTCCATTGTTGTCGCCCCACACGTGGAAGTTGAAATCCTTGTCCTCGGTGGGCAACGCAGTCCCGTTCGCGAACTCTTGATTGAACTCAACGAAGAGTCTCGCTTTCCGAAGGAGATTGCCTTTCACCGCGGGTTGAAATCGGACTGCCATTCCCTTCGTCAGACGCTTGTTCCCAAATCCGATGTACGGTGCGAACTGCGGGTCGTAATGATCCGGTGCACCGTCATCGTACTTTTCTTCAGCGACGAATTGCACGACCTCGCCGGAGGCGGAATAGGAATAGACACCGGCTGACACAGGCTGAGCGGTCATCACAACGAAGACAACCGATGTGAAGCTCGTCCCAAGTTCGACCGATGTAAACGGGACACCGCCGACAACATCGCGAATCCGCACTGACGATGGTCCGGACTCAACCGCGCGTACCGAAAGCCCCGAGGGGAGCGTGAAGGTAATCTTGAAATCTTTCGAATTTGAAAAGGCGATGTACTGGGCTGCTTGCTGGAGCAGCGTATCAACGCGCGACACGTTGGGATCCGCATAATCTCCCTTCAATGTCGGCCTGCCATTCAGCGATCCCCTGTAACGGAATGCCGAATCGACATCCCCGGAAGCCACCCAGTTGGCCGTAAAGAAGTTGCCGAGCGTGGAGGCGAATGTTGTCGAATATCCTGACTGACCGAGCGCGAGTTCAAATCCTCTGATACCGGTGCTTTTGTTCTGCGTGAAATTGGAGATAAACCTGAGGCCAAATTGTTCGGCAATGTACCTCGTCCAGAGTGTCGCTCGGCTGTAATCATCCAGAGTGCTGTTCCAGCTCGTAAGCGTGACATTGGTATTAGCCAGGTAGCCCGACGGACTCCTCAACCCGAAGCCGCAGAGAGACTCAGCGTATTCCGAGAGCCCCTCATTGAAGAACGTCACCTCGAAGGGATCATAATTCCAGTGGATCAGGTGCTGGAACTCATGGGCGAGCGTTGCAAGAGCGTCGTGCGTGCGTCGCTTCCCGTTCAGATAGATTCCAGGATAGGAATCGATATAGAGGATATCCCGTCTGTTGCTGTTCGACACTGCACCGCTCGCAGGGTCAACATCAACAGAATAGAAGAACCCGATGACGTAGCCTCCTGAACCGTTCCAGCCATCCTGGATATCACAGATCAGGAAGTGCGTTTTTCCGTCCCCCTTCCCTTTCTCGAGATTCGAATTGACGTTCGGAGGATTCCCAAACACCTGTCGGTCGATCTGCAATATCCCCTTCGTCGAGTCGAGCGATGAACCGGAGGTGGAACTATCAAGGGCAGTCAAGATGGCGTTCACCTCGTTCATGGTGACATGATCGTTCGACATCTCCTGCAGCGCCACCCAGACGTAGGACATATCCCCTTGCGCTTTGAGCTCGGCCCGGACTGTATCAAACACATTCTTTTGAATGTTGTAAACCCAAAAGAGGTTTTGATCGCCGACCGTGAGTTCCTGAGCACCCTTCCTGAGCATGAGCGACAACTGACGGACCGACTCTTCGATACCGGGCGATTGAATCCGCGTTCTGGCCCACGCCTCGCGAATGAGCTTCTCATCGTTCACGAGCGCCGTGCCGCAACTCGCGCCATTCCCGAACGACACTGGAGCGACATCCTGCGCCCAAGAAATCCGCTGCAGCAATGCACTCAGCACGAGACAGCCAACAAGCGCTCTTGCACCTCTACTCGACAACATGATACCGTTCAATGATGAGTGATGGAGATATTGATTTCCGCAGGAGGGGCCGACAAAAGACTTCCACTTTCCTTCCCTGCAGCTTCCAGAGATCAGTGTACACCTTTGTTGAATCTCTGTTGATGGGATGCATCACACCGTCGGCGGTTTGCAGTGAGAGCTGGGTAAACGGCTCGTTGCCCGTCACATAGAGAACGCCCATAAGCGACTGAACCCTGCTTGTCTCGGCGACTTTCTTAGTCTGGCAGCTTGGAGAGATCGCCGACGCAAGCATCATCACAACCCATAATCCGATGTTGACCCGCCGTATCATCTCGACACTCCGCCCGTTGCTACGACCGAACAAACATACGCGAAATTGCCGCCTTCGTCTGGGCAATGTCTGCCGGATCGAAGACCCTCAGGACATAGACGAGAAGAACAAAGCCACCGCACACGCCGAGTTTTGTGAGAATCCCGCTCGTCGTCGCGGGCTCGAGGTGAAGCAGAAGAAATGCAGCAACAGCAACGAATGCCGCAATCGCAAGTCGAGCGATCTTCCCCCATTCATACGATACATGATATAACCGTTGAGACGGGAAATAGATTCCGATGGCCATCACGACGTAGCTGAGCAACGTCGCGATGGCAGCGCCCATCAGTCCGAATTTGGGGATGAGCGCATAGTTGACGGCGACATTCACGATCGCGCCGGCTCCCGTCGCATAGGGAAGGTATTTTGTCTTCTTCTCAAGGTAGACACCGACAACAAAATTCACGTAGGCGCCGGTGAAAACGTACGCCAGCAAGACGACAGGCACAATCGAGAGCCCGCCCCAGTAATCCGGGTGGATGAAGTACCGGCCGAGAACCCGGATCCTGACCAAATCTTCAATAAAAACGGAGACTGTCACGAACACAAGCATCATCAACGCGACAAAGTACGTAAAGACCTTCGCGAACAGCTCCTTGGCGTCCTCGTCTTTTGCGTGACTCAAGAAGAACGGGCGCCAGGCGTAATCGAACATCCCGACGACAAGCATCATCAACACGCCGAGCCTGTAGTTCGCCTGGTAGACTCCGAGTGTGGCATCGTCGGTGAGGGCCTTGACAATTGGGCGATCGATCACTTGAATCGCAATGCCTGCTAAGCCTGCAGGAATGTATGGCAGTCCGAACCTCATCATCTGACCGTACAGCTGCTTCGAGAAGCGAAACGTCAATTGCGGCCAGGCCAATCGAAGCAGGAAGAGAAAGGTCAAGGCAGAGGCGCAGAGGTTTGCCAGGAACACCGCCTCGAGTTTCAACCGCAGCACGACAAGGAGGAGAACTGTCAGAACGACATTGATGAGGATATTGAGAACGCGAAGCCCAGCAAACGTCTTGGCTTTGTTCTCCATTCTGAGATAGGCAAACGGCACGACGGCCAGCGTGTCAAAACACAGAATCCATCCGGCATACTGAATGAGGTCCGCGTGCTCTGCGGCAACGCCGATCCATCCTCCAATCGACGGCGCGAAGAGATGGATGAGGAGAGAGAACAGCACTGAGCTAACGGCAACCGAGAAGAAGGGCGTGCTGAAGTTCTGCTGTTTGTCACCGACCTCCATCGATGACACGAACCGCATGTAGGCCGAATCCATCCCGTAGCAATAGAGGACAAAGGCAAACGCGATGTAAGCGTAGATGTTGGCAACAACGCCATACTCGGCCCTCAGAAGATAGTTCGTGTAGAACGGGACGAGGAGAAAATTGAGAAACCGTCCGATGATGGAGCTGAGGCCGTAGATGGCGGCCTCTTTGCCGAGGCGAAAGACCTTTTCAATCATTGAGGTGGGGCGTTCGAAGAGAGTATCTCACACGATCAAGTCTTCTTCTCGTCATCCACCAGCATGATCGGAATGTCGTCTTTCACCTGGTAGACGTGCCCGCATTTCTTGCAGGTGAGCGTGTTCTGTTCGGGCTTGTACGCAAGATCCCCTTTGCACTTCGGGCAACAGAGGATGTCGAGCAGTTCAGGCTTCAGCATGCGATCCCCCTGATTGTTTCATGGCTTCTTCAAGCGTCTGACGGAACATGGCCGGCGCCCGCGTTGGTCTTCCCGTCGCGGCGTTGACGAATCCGTGCACAGTATATCCTTCAACGATCGGCTCCGTACTGCCTTCGACCACAACTTTGTACTCAATGCGAACCCGTGCCACCGGCAATTCCTTCACGATCGTTTCGACAATCAACAGATCGTCGTAGCGAGCCGATTTCTTGTATTGTGCGTGGGCTTCGATGACCGGGAGGAAAATCCCCTGGTTTTCGATCTCCGTATACGGGAGCCCGAGCGATCGAAGAAGATCGGATCGGGCTTGCTCAAAATACTCAAAGTACTTCCCGTAGTACACCGAGCGCATTTGATCGGTATCGGCGTAGCGAACACGAATCGATGTGGAGTGCTTGATCATGGATGAGATGGCGATCGCTCCTATTCCTTCCACGCCCCCATCTTACTGAATTTCTCAATCCGTTTCTCCACCAACTTATCGGGTTTCAGCTTGGAGAGCACTTTGATCTCTTCGATGAGGATGTTCTTCAGGGTTACCCCAGCAAGCTCGTGATTTCGATGAGCGCCGCCTGGCGGCTCCGGGATGATCCGGTCAATAATGCCCTGCTCGAAGAGGTCTGCTGCCGTCAACTTCAGCGCTTCCGCCGCTTGTTCCTTGTAATCCCAGCTTCTCCATAGAATACTCGAGCAGGACTCGGGCGCAATCACCGAGTACCACCCGTTTTCGAACATCAAGACGCGGTCGCCAACACCAATGCCAAGCGCTCCGCCTGATGCGCCTTCTCCGATTATCACAACGATGATGGGTACCGGGAGATGCGACATTTCAAACAAGTTCCGAGCGATGGCTTCAGCCTGACCTCGTTCTTCGGCCTCGAGACCGGGGTACGCTCCGGGGGTGTCAAGCAGCGTGATGACGGGCTTCTTGAACTTCGCTGCGAGCTTCATGAGCCGCAGGGCCTTCCTGTATCCCTCGGGATTGGGCATGCCAAAATTCCGGTAGACGTTGGACTTCGTATCCCTCCCTTTTTGATGACCGATGATCATCACCGTTTGTCCCTCAAGTCGAGCCAATCCTGCTACGATCGCCTTGTCGTCACCAAAATACCGGTCGCCGTGCAGCTCGACGAAATCCTCGGTCATCATGTGGATGTAGTCGAGCGTGTAGGGGCGATCCGGGTGACGCGCGAGCTGCACGCGCTGCCAACGCGTGAGATTGGAGAAAATCGATTCCCGGAGTTGGTTGACCTTTTGTTCCAGTTTCGTAATTTCATCGGCAATATCGAGGTTGTCTTCGTATTTGCGCATCTCCTCGATCTTCTGCTCTAACTCCAGGATCGGTTTTTCAAATTCCAGTACCAATTTTGTCATCGTGAGGCTCCTTTTGCCGATGATCAGCGTACAGAGGAACTGTGTCGTACCCCCGAACTCTTGACGTGAGCACGGCGCTCTTCCTTCGTGCGTTCGAGGACCTCATGCCCTACTGTTTTCCCGCGCGACTGAAGGAAGGCCTTCAACAGGATCTCGATATCGAGGGCGAGTGATTGATTCTTGGCGTAGTAAACGTTGTACTGTTCTTGTTCTTCGGCTGTGAGAGATCGGTCGCCCTGAAGCTGGGTGAGTCCTGTCAGGCCGGGCTTCCCCAGATTGAGCCCCGAGCGTGCGCGGCCTTGCTCCTTGTCCGGATCAGCATGATGCGCGCGAAGAGTAGTTCCGGCGGGCGGGCCCACGAGGCTGTGTCGGCCGGCAAGAACCGTCGGCAGTCGAAGTATGAATGCTGACCGCGACGCTCCCTTGAGAAGTCTTTTGAAATATACGAAAGGATAAGCGGAAATCAAGAGCAGGAGCGAGACCGCAAGATCAAAAGCTCGCTTCAATGCTCGATTCGAGGACTTTTCAATGTTGTAGGTAATCTGCACGAGAGGGAGCTCATCGAGTGAGTCGACGCTTGCTTTCCCGATGATGACTTCAAGAGTATTCGGAACGAGGTGGAAGTTGACTGAATGGTCACGCGTCCGACTGATGACAGAGAGAATATCAGAGTACGAGAGCGCTTGCGTCGAAAAGATCACATCACTCACCTTCAGTTCATGAATCACCTTGCCAATATTGTCGATGCTCCCCACAATCGAAAGACCGGCGATCTGCTCGCCAATCCGTTTCCGATTCAGATCGATGAACCCCCGCACATCGTACCCATCACTCACGCGGCTGCGTAATCGCCGGAGCAACTCCTGTGCGGCTTTGTCCGTGCCGACAACGAGCGTGCGTCTGCCAAAAATGCTCTTGCGCCCTTCTGTGACGCTCTTACCAAGGAGACGCAGCATCAGCCTCCACGACGGAAGCAGTACCGCGCTGAGAAAGCCGGAGAGAATCGTGACGCCGCGACTGAAGCCGTAGTCTTTGAAGAAGAATACCAAAGCAGAGACGAATACGTAGCCGAGTACCGTCGCAAGGACGGTACGGGTTATGGACATGCGCCGGTGCGTGTACACCCCGGCCGAATAGAGACTCGCGACAACAATCACGGCGGGGATGGTGTAGATGATCGGATAGGCGTGGACCGGGAGCCGGAACACCTTCCCGAACCACAGCAGCTCCCCGAGAATCACGCTCAGGTCTACCAGGAAAACGTCGATGAGGGCAAAACGCAGGGGCTTGAGGAAAGCCTTCAGCATCGCAAGCCGGGAAGAGATCGTAATCGCCAGGCCAAGAAAAAGCGTAAAGAGATGGGAATGACTCAGATGTTTTTTCACGAACAGACGCATGGCATGGTAAAATGTGCGAATCTCGTCGAGGTTACTCCTTTTCGTGCTCTCACCTTTGTAGTGGATGATTTTCGTCGAATGCACGTAGTAGTTCTTCCACCCCGCCTGTTGAATCCGGTAGCACCAGTCCAGATCCTCCCCGTACATAAAGAAATCCTCGTCCAGGCCGCCGACGTGTTCATACGCCTCGCGGCGAACCATAACGAAGGAACCGCTCACCGCATCAATCTCATATGATTCATCGGGACTGAGATAGGTCAAATTGTATTGACCAAAGAGCCGGGAATTTGGGAACAAGGCACTCAGACCCGACATCTTCGTGAATCCGATCCAGGGGGTCGGGAAACTCCGCCGGCAAGCGAGCTGAAACGTTCCATCGGGATTAAGGATCTTGCAGCCAGCGAGCCCGACGTCAGGGTTCTCGTCGAAGAACTTGATCATCACCCGCAGCGTGTCTTCCTGCACGAGAGTGTCCGGATTGATCAGGAGTAGGTAGGCTCCCCGCGCGCGCTTGAGCGCGATGTTGTTCGCTTTCGCAAACCCAAGATTGGTTTTATCGGCGATGAGCGTAACAGAAGGGAAGCGGCGCCGAACCATTTCGACGCTGCCATCATCGGAGGCGTTGTCCACAACGATGATTTCCCCTTTGATGCCCCTCATGGCTTTCTGGAGCGAGACGAGAGCGTGGTGAAGGAAATCTCGCACGTTGTAGTTAACGATGATGACAGAAATCTGGACAGCGGCGTTATGTGACCGTCTACCTGCCATCGAAGAGGCTCTTGAATTTTAGTCTCCACACCATCCACACCGCTTCATAAACAATGTGCTTCGACATCTTTGAAGAGCCCACCCTGCGGTCCACAAATACGATCGGAATCTCGCAGATGTGAAATCCTTTCTTCCACGCGCGAAAATCCATTTCAATCTGAAACGCGTATCCATTGGAATGAACAGCGTCGAGATTGATGCTTTCCAGCACTCGGCGATTGAAACACTTGAAGCCACTTGTCGCGTCCTTGACGGGCATCCCCGTGATGATGCGCGTGTAGAGGTTTGCCCCGTAGCTCAGGAGCAATCGCCGCATTGGCCAATTGACGACGTTGACGCCCGAGATATATCGTGACCCAATGACAAGATCGCACTCTTGGGCCTTCTTCAGAAGATTCAGCAACTCGGCCGGGTCGTGGGAAAAATCAGCATCCATCTCGCAGACATAGTCATAGCCGTTCGTCAGCGCGAATTTGAACCCTGCAACGTACGCCGTGCCTAAACCCATCTTTTCCGGGCGCTCAATCAGGTGTACCCTCGACGCTGTTGTTTGCATCTCCCGAACAAGTCGCGCGCTTCCGTCAGGTGAATTGTCATCCACTATGAGGACCTCAAAATGGCTCCCGAGGTTCAGAATCTCCGGGATCAACCTCGGTAGGTTCTCTGCTTCATTGTACGTCGGTATGACGACGAGACAGCGCTTCATGGGAAGATTGCAGGCTTTGATCGGATTGGCTCAGGTCAAACCGTATTAATTCCCGACCGCTTCGCGTACGGCCGTGACGATGTATTGTTGATGTTCCTCGGTCAACTCAGTGTGCATGGGAAGCGAAAGAACTTCCTCCGACGCGCGCTCCGTAACAGGATATGATCCTCGCGGACCCCCGACGTGCGCGTACGCTTGCTGCAGATGAAGCGGGATCGGATAATAGATCGCGTGGGGAATCTTTCGTTCCACAAGACGACGGGCAACTTCATCCCGGCTTTTCAGCCGCAACGTATATTGGTGAAAGATGTGCTTCACATACGGCGCCTCGTACGGAGTAGTAACATCGGCGCCTTGAAGCAGCTTGTTGTAGGTCCTGGCGGCCCGACGTCGTGCCTCGTGCCAGTTCTCCAGATGTTTGAGCTTCACATTCAAGATCGCGGCCTGGAGAGTATCGAGGCGGCTGTTGACGCCGAGTATCTCGTGATAATAACGCTTCTTCGAACCGTGGACGATAATCATCCGGACTTTCTCCGCCATCACCGCATCGTTCGTGACCACCATGCCAGCATCTCCAAAGGCCCCGAGGTTTTTGCTCGGGAAGAAACTGATGCATCCCAGAGTTCCGATTCCTCCCACTTTCCTTCCCTTGTATTCAGCTCCCATCGCCTGGGCGGCATCTTCAATGATCGGGAGTCCATGTTTGCCGGCCACCTCGAGAATTGCGTCCATATCGGCTGCCTGACCGTAGAGGTGGATTGGCAAAATTGCTTTGGTCCTCTTTGTGACCGCGGACTCGATCTTGGCCGGGTCGATGTTGAAGGTCAAGGGATCGATGTCAACATAGACCGGCTTTGCCCCGAGCAGCACGATCGTTTCCGTCGTTGCGACGAAGGTAAACGGTGTTGTTACGACCTCATCCCCCGGACCGATACCGAGCGCCATCATCGCAACCAGCAAGGCATCCGTTCCCGAGGCGCATCCGATCGCAAATCTGGTGCCGAGGTACACTGCCGCCGCTGTCTCAAACTCGCCAACTTCTCTCCCCAAAATATATTGGCCGGAGTCAAGAACGCGGTCGATCGCCTGGTCGATCTCCGGTTTGATCTTCTGGTACTGCGTGACCAGATCGACCATCTGAAGCTTCGGTTCGTTCATCTTACGTGTGTCCTTTTCCTGTCAACATCACATAGAATGTATTGAAAAGAATCTTCAAATCCATTCGCCACGACATGTTCTCAATATAGAAGAGATCGTACTTCAATTTCACTTTCACGTCTTCGATGGACTCATCGTACTTGTATTTCACTTGCGCCCAACCCGTAATGCCCGGGCGTACTTTGAGACGGCGCTTGTAGAGCGGAAGTTCCGACGAGAGCTTTTCCACAAAGAATGGGCGTTCGGGACGCGGCCCCACCAGACTCATGTCTCCGCGCAAGACGTTGATGAACTGTGGAACCTCGTCGATGTGCAAGCGGCGGATGATCTTTCCGACTCTGGTAACACGAGGATCTTTTTTTGATGCCCACACGGGTCCGGAGTGTTTTTCCGCGTCAGAATACATCGAGCGGTACTTGACGATGTTGATGATCTTGCCATTGCGCCCAACGCGTTCCTGTCTGTAGAGAACCGGGCCGCGCGAATCAATCTTGATGCACAGCGCCACGAGCAACCACAGTGGCGAACCGACGGCGAGAATGAGTGAAGCAACAACGACATCAGCGACGCGCTTGAGCGACTCCTCCCAGGGCTTCATGATCTCCGGCATCACGTCGATCAGCGGGAAGCCATAGATGGAGCTGATGCGCGCCTGGCCGCTCACGATATCGTACATATCCGGCATGATCTTGAGACCGACTTCATAACCGTTGCACGCGTTGATGATGTCGATGAGCTTGTCGTGTTCGGTTGAATCGAGGCCGATCAGCAGCTCGCGTATCTCGTGCTGCCGAATGAGTGAAGGGATATCATCGATCGAACCCAGGACCGGGACACCCCTGTAGTCGGGTCGTTTTGCCTTCTTGCTCGGCGCAGGCTTTCCTATCTTCACGAACCCAATCACCTTGTATCCCAGCGTCGGGTATTTTAGGACCATGTCACAGAGTTCATAGGCTTTGTGCGACCAGCCGACGATGAGCGTATTGCGTGCCCCGATCCCGGCCTCCAGGAGACGTTTCTGGACAGCACGAATCCCCAACCTCCCACTGCTGACAAAGACAAACAGGAGGACCCAGTACGCGACGATGAGACCGCGCAGTCCTGGCTGTGCGCTCGCCGACTCATCGTCGATGAAAATCAAAAAGAACAGCACCAGCGCCCCAATACCCGTTGTGCGGAACAACGTGATCAGCTCGTCGAGGCGCGACTGGGCATACCACGAGCGGTACAATCCGAAGAAGGCAAATAGCAGCAGCCAGTACACGTAGACTGCCAACATCGGCAGCAACAGCTCCGGCTCGATTGCATAGAAAAACCAACCCGTGCGCACGCGCAACCAGTAGTACGCCGCGTAGGCGAGATTAATGGTGAGAAAATCTAGAAAGAGAAGTATGACAAGCTCAACTCGTTTGGCCATGCTCGATTTCCACGTTTCGACTGGTGCGTTCTGAGACCGGGGTGGAGCTCAAAGCTGTTTAAACAAAGTGTGATACGAGTTCATCACTCTCTCGAACGAGTACTTCGTCTCTGCTGCGACACGAGCCCGAGCACCCATGTGTATGAGGCGTTCCGGATCGTGATAAGCTTCTCGAATGATGGCAGCAACCTCGTCTGATCGATTCGGCGGCACAACCCAACCCACGTTCTCTTCCTGAACTACCCTCGCCAACTCCGATTCGCTGTCCGCAACGGCGATTATGGGTTTGCTCGCGGCAAGTACATTGTACATGCGGCTTGGCACCGAGACACCCGCCATGCCGGAAATAAATGAAATGATGCCGATATCACACGCGTTCAAGACTTCACAGAGTTGCTGGCGTGGCTGAGGCGGTAACAGCGTGACATTGGTGAGCTTGAGATCGCGGGCTTTCGTTTCGACCCACTCTCTTTTCGCTCCCGAACCGATGAGAAGAAAATGAATGTCTGCAATCCCCTGCAATATTCTGGCAGCGTCAAGCAAAGTTTCCAGGCCATGCGTCCTGCCCATGTTGCCCGAGTATTGCACGACGAATTTTCCCATCAGATTCAATTTCCCCAGGAAATGATTCTCCGATCTCGCCATCGGGACGATTTCGTCGATATCGGCCCAGTTTGTCACAAGAGCAACACGGTCGCCTTGCTCACCAAGTTTTCGACAAACAAGCTCATGCATGTCGCGGCCCAAGACAATGATCTTGTCGACGCTCCGGTACAAGCTCTTGTTGAGCAAGACAAGGAACTTTGTGAGACTTGCATCAGGCCGCAAGATGCGTGTCACAGTCAAGACGTCTGGATACACATCGTGAACGAGCAGAATGCATTTTGCTCCACGGAACCTGCAAGCAGCAAGTGCAAAGAACGGCAGCGAAGGGGGATTCGTCACAACAAGCACCAGATCACCTCGAGAAAGTCTCCACAGTGACTTCCAGAAAATGGAGATGCTCACCGTCAGGAGATTCAGGAATCTCAGGAGAAGCACGTGCTTGTTGAAATTCGTCGCTGCGCACCGCTCAATCGTGACACCGTTGCGCTGTTCAATCGATCCCTTGCCTCCACGGCCCGAATCACGGTTCGGAGTAGCGCACAGCACGTGCACGCTGTAGAAGCGAGCGAGTCCTTCTGCTATCTTCGACAGTACGTAACCGGTTGCGCTTTCATCAGGAAAGTAGAGCTCGGAGAATACGAACACTCTGTTCTTCATGACGCATCCCCGCGATACTCTCTCTGCTTCCTGTTCCTCACGACATCTTGATACGTGGTCTCGAACTCCTGTGCAATCGTCTCCCAGCGATACTTTGCATCTGCGAGTGCGTAGGCGTTGTCTACAAGGGATTCTCTCAGCGCGCTGTCATTCAGCAAGCGCACGACCTGATCAGCAAAAAGCTCCTCCGTATCACCGATGAGAAGGTGCTCTTCATCCTTGCATGCGATCCCCTCGCATCCAATCGAAGTCGAAACGACCGGTATCCGCATCGCGAAGCTCTCGAGGATCTTGAGTCGCATTCCCCCTCCGATTCGAAGCGGCACAACCGTCAAATCGTACTTCTGCAGCTCTTCTTTCAAATTGTCAGCAAACCCACGAACGACCACGTTGCTCTGGTGAAGCCCCCTCACATTCCGAGGAACATCTTTTCCAACGATGAAGAGCCGCACTTGGGGTTCACGTTGCAGAATTCTCGGGAAAATGCTCTGCAGGAACCATTCTAACGCGTCTCGATTCGGTCTCCAGTCAAAACTTCCAAACATCGAAATGGAGAACGGGATCTTCTGCTCGCTCGGTGTGATCTCGAAGAATGAAGCATCAACCCCTCCCGCGATTACCTTGACACGAGCCTCGCGAGCGAGTTCGAGCAGTCGCTGTTTGTCCTCGTCCGTGATCACGCAGCACACATCGTACAGAGTTGCCTGTTCCGCCTCGTAAGATCGTATTCTCCTTTCCTGAAGCGTCAACCAGTGACGAAAGGGAATCGATCGAGCTGTCGCGGCGTAACGTTTCACGATCGTGCTTTCGACGTTGTGTTCGCGCAAGACGATCGGCAAGCCGGCAGAATGCCGGCAGAGTGCTCCGTATCGAGCCATGTGTAGATGGTCAACATGAACAACATCAAACGGTCTCTTATCCAGAAGTTGCCGCAGGGCTGCCTCATACTTGCGAGAACGATATTTCCAAATGTTGTACGGCTCCTCAGAGAACAAATTCAACAGCGCGCCGCTCATGGAGTTTCTGTTTGAATGGGGAATCTGGACAAGCTCACAAAATCGCTCGAGCGGCTTCGTATCGATCGGTTTCGTCCGTTGAAACGCGAGCAGAGTAATGCGATGTCCCCGAAGAGCGAGATGCTTCGTGATGTTAAAGATTCCCACCTTACCGCCGTCCGAAAGCGGATACGGTACTTGGGGCGCGAGCTGCAAAATATTCAATCGGATTACGCTCGATTATGGCTTGTCACGAGACGAAAAAGCTCAGTAAAGGACAATTCGCTTTCAAAGCATCTTTTTGGCAACCACAACATATTGGTAAATAGAAAACGGACGCAGAATGCCGAGAAAAAAAAGGTCAAGCAGAGTAAATTTCCAACTGCGAGACCGATTTGCTTCCATTTGCGTAATCCGATACCCTGTTTGATGAAACATGTTCTTGATTGTATGAAGTGTGAAAAAACGAAGATGGGTCCTATCAAGAATCCCTGATTCTTCATATTCGAAGCGATCAGCAATAATTTTTAGCAACGGAACAATGTGACGTATGTTGGGTATGCTCGCTATGAGAACGCCGTCATTTTGGAGAAAATGATAGAGCGTTCTTAAGACTTCCCATGGGTTCTTCGTATGTTCGAGCACATCCGCACAAAGGATACAATCGAAATAGCCTTCTGGAAAGTTCAATGCTATTTGTTCCACATCTCCAACAACAACTTGATCAAGTTTTCTTCGAGCAACTTCCGCAGCAGGTTCATAGAACTCTATGCCAATCACTTCCTGTACACTAAGAAGTTGCTTAGCAGCAAAGCCAGTGTCCCCACTTCCGCAACCGACATCCAGCAACCGTTTAGTCCCGTGCGGAACTAAACGGAGTACGTCATGGCGAACGAGACCGTAATAGGATTTGTTTTTCTCTTCGTAGACACAGTTATTGAGTGCAGATGCGCTTTGAAGATTTTCATATGATGTTTCCATTTGCATCACTGTAATTGGGACCATCTGACAAGGGGAAAGGAACCTGACATGCAAGCTGAAGAATAATCATAGACGATTCTCAAGCGTTCGTGTCTCTCTGGATCGCGAACAAATGTACACGCTCAGTAATCGGCCGTTTGTCTTTGTACAATGCAGCCATTTAATCATCGCGCTACTGGATCCATACTGTGTAGTTCCCGGCATCGATAAGATTGAGCACACCATCGATAGAAGATTGGAGATTTCTCAGATGCCATACGCACTTACATCCTCACTATGGACGAATAAGAGGTCACCTTTCCCCGAATACTTCTCAGGCTCAATTGACACCAATTGGGACGGAGGAGAAACAAAAAACGACTGATACCCATGATTGTACAGAAGATCAAATATGTCTCCTACTGCGTATCCATAGCGTTGACAATATAATTGCCAGACTTCGAGATACAAGATAGGGTGGAACGTCTTGATTAGTTTCATCGCGCCTTTCAGTGCCAGAAGTTCTGCCCCCTCAATATCCATTTTTACGAAGCGAACTTTTTGTTTGATTGTTTCATCTAACAAATCATCTAATGTTATTCCTTCTACCGTGATACAATCTTCGGTTTCTTCGTCGGCACCTGCCACATGCGTGAGTCCAGTTAGTTCCTTATCAGTATCGTCTTTCCAAACAATGCTTACCGGACGACGGCTTTCGACAACAGCCTTATTGAGCACAACAATGTTCTTCCGACGCAAAATCTGGATCGTTCTCCTCAATACCTCAGCGTAATAAGGAAGTGCCTCAATAGCATACACGCGCCCTCGGTTAACCAATTTTGACAAAGGCACTGACCAAGCACCACCATGCGCTCCGACATCAATGCAAATATCGTCGACAGTGATGAGAGGTCGAATTGCTTCGAGTTCTGCAACTTTCAATGCCCCCGACAAATGACGTTTTGCCCAGAGGATCGCATGGATCGTTTGTTTCATAGTTACTGCCACGCTCGACACCAATAATGAAGAGAGTTAAGAACCGAGCATGTAAGAACAACAGCCATTTGATGGCTTCATCGCAGGATGTTGAAGAGAACACGTAAGTAAGAACGCGATTTTCGTAACAAAGTGGAATCAAATGTGAAGAGGCCAACTAGAAAATACGTCGGTATGCGAACTGCTATTCCGACCTCCTTCAGAACGATCCCCAAGAATTTCCTCATTCCTCGAAAGTGTTTCCGTACAAATTGCAGTTGCGTCTGATGAACCTGCTCCAAGAATCGGTCTGTACTGTCGATTGATCCTCGACCGTAATGAACAATTGTCGTCCAAGGAATAAAACAGACGTTGAAACCATGTTGTTTCGCGCGATAGCACAAATCAGTTTCTTCAGTGTACATAAAATACGATTCATCAAAAAGGCCGACTGACTCAAAGACAGCGCGACGTATCATCATAAATGCTCCCGTCACGAAATCTACAGTTTCAATGGTGTCGTAGTTGAAATAACTCATGTGATATCGGCCAAAGAGCTTGGTTCGGGGAAAAACGAGGTAGAGAAAAGAGCTCTCTACAAACAAATTCCAGACCGTCGGAAAGCTCATGCAAGACGGCTGCAGAGTCCCATCAGAATTCAAAAGTTTGCAACCGACTATCGATGCTTCCGCGTGCTCCTCCATGAAATGAAACGTCTTTTGAATGGCTCCGTCCAAAACTCTCGTGTCCGAGTTGAGCAACAGAACATACCGTCCTTGTGCGACTCTGATCGCTTGATTGTTTGCAGCGGCAAATCCTTTGTTCTCCGAGTTAAAGATCGTTCGAACCTTCGGAAACTCGCGCTGCAGCAACTCGCGGCTGCCATCCCACGAAGCATTGTCCACGACAATGACTTCGTAGTCGAGCCCTCGTGTCTGCTCGAAAACGGATTGCAGACAGTCGCGCAGGAACGTACTCGTATTATAGTTAACCACGATAACCGAGAGGTCCAGCATTTCAGTTACTCGACCATAGCCTTTCGAGAGGCTCGAGTCCGCAGTTGCAGGAAAAATGTCCTATCAAGATCATCAAAGACAACAAACCATAGCGACACAAGGTAGAGGACACCAGCAAATGACAGTAAACCGATTTTTACTCCCCCTACCCCCACGACCATCGCGACGACTACGAGGAGAACGAGCAGGATGACGGGGAGAACAACTTTGAACTGCGTCAAGAAGGCCATGCTGTTTCGTGCGACATTTGGAATCTTCCGTCGTGCAGCGATGAAAAGCAAGATGCAGTCGCCAAAGGCCCTCAGCGACCAGCTTATTGCGGCGCCGATCAGACCCCAGAGGAAGATGCACGCGACCATGACGATAATGGTCGGGACAACCTCAAGAAGGTGTATCTTCGCTGTGACGTTGGGAAGGCCAGCGGCCTGGAGCGCTGTCGCAGGCAGCTGCGCGAGAGCGTTGAAAAAGAAACCCGCTGAGAGCACTTGAAAGACCACTTCTGAGTGTGATGCGAACTCTTCTCCAACCCACCATTGGAGGAACTCGGGTGCGAGCGCAATTGCGAGAAGCGCCAAGGGGAAGACGAGCGAAAAAAGGTGTTTGACGGAACGCTTGTAGAGACCCGAATGTTCACGGTGGCTCTCTGAAGCAAGATTCCCGCTGCTGAGCATCGGAAACAGCACCAAGGTCAGACTCAGGGGAAATACCAAGAGCCTGCTGACAATCTCCTGTGGAACTGTGTAGTACGCAACAGCGGTGAGAGTGAGCATTGCACCTATGACGATCCTGTCGAGGTATAGAAACAACGGTGCGAGAATTTGCGAGACTGCTACCCACCCGCCAAACGCAAACACGCTTCTGACCAAACTCGCATCCCACGCCGTACGGAGGGCGATTCCACCTCCAACAATCTTCCACAGGAGAGCAAGGCTGACCAGAGCGAGGATTATTCGAGCGGTCACGAGCAAGCCGATTATTGCTGTCAGACCATAGCCAAGGTAGACAAGGATTGCGGACCCAACCCATTGAGCTACTCCCAGCCCCAGCTGCAGCAGATTAACAATGTCGAATCGCTGATAGGCCATTTGCACTCCCCGCACGACACCTGCGACGAGCACAAACGGGAGCGCAACCGCGGTGAGGTGGAGTGACTCCATCGCCTCAGGCTCAAGTTGGGGATCGACGGAAAAGACCGAAGAGACAAGGAGGGACGTAGCAGCCCAGAGACAAACCGAACATACAAACCCGATTCCCGTCATCAGGCCAAGCGAGGTGGAGATCACTCGGCGCACCTCTTCGTGATTCTCACGGGCAAGGGAATCGGCCACAAACTTCGTAGCCGCCCGGCTAATCCCAAAATCGAGGAGGCCAAAGTATCCGAGAAAAGCCCAGACGAGTGAGAGAAGCCCAAATCTCTCTTCAGCGATACCCCGCACGATAATCGGGATCGCCCACACTCCGAGGAACATCAGGAACAGCTGCGTCACCAGATTGTAGAGGGAGTTGCGGGCCAAGAGGAAGGGAACGGAACTCTTCTCACGCTTCAGATCTTCCACGGGTGCGGCCTCATGCAGTAAGCTCTAGTTTTTGGCGGCATCCGCCGCCGCGGCGATCGTCGCCCAACAAATACAGATGATCAAGACAGAATCCCTCGCGTAGAACTGCGGGGACGTAAACGACACCTGAAGCATCGCTATCAAGATTGCTGTTGAAGCGAGGACGAACGGATTGCGAAAGAGAACGTTGCGCTCCCGGATTATTCTCACGCCCTGACTTATCTTTGCGAGAAAAGTGCCTAAAAAGACAAGAAGTCCAAAAATCCCCAACTTGAACCAGAGGTAGAGATAGCCATTGTGAACGAACAGCGTCTTCTGTGTTGAACTGCGCAACAAATGGTAGTACGAGTATTCCGCCCCAAGCCCTGCTCCGATGATCGGATTCCTCATGATCAAGTCCCACACAACTCCGGCTTCGACCAATCGATTCGCCAGCGATCGGTCGCTGGCGGCTGTAGTAGCTGAGAAGAAGCGCCGCGCCACCATCGAAAGCAAAGCCAGAAAAATGTCAGAGAAAACCACGACGATGACCCCAACCGCAGCCAGTGCAACAATGGCGACAAACAGAAGCAATTTCCTTTTTTCCTGCCGATTACCGAGCAGCAAAAGGACCATTGCTCCCAGCAAAGTCCCAAGCCAGTATCCCCGAGAAAAAGTGAAGATGAGCGACAGGGAGAAAAAGGGCACAATGAAGAGGCAAGCGACTTGCGCCCATCGCTTGGATGACGTCATCCATACGGCAAGGGCGGCCAGAATCACAGCCATAAACAACGGCTCGTTCGCTGTCTGCCTGGCTCCGAGAAGTTGCCAGACATACATGGCAACCGCTGTGCCTGATCGATACTCGTACAGATTCTTCATCGCAATCGCCAAGGAGACCAATAAGAAGGCGCCGTAGACGATCTTCCGGCCTTTCGCGGTGGCCAGGGCTTCACGCAGGGGGAAGTAAAAGAGGAGCGCTGCGAACACGACGAACTCTCGCACCCACAGGAACAGCTTGTTGCCGCCGGCTGCAGCGGGGACTATCGAAAAAGCCGCCAACATGAGAAAAATCAGAAGGAGCCGATCACCGGGCACGCTCAAGAGCTTCTGCCTTTTTACGAAAAGGGCGTCGACAAGCCACAAGATGAGCATGCCGTAGAAAAAAATGGCAAAGACGAGTTCCGACGCTGCCACTCCTTCCGTCCTCTGAAAAAAAAGCGCCGCATGGCCCAGGATAGCGAGTGGTATCCACGCAAGCAAAGAAGTGGCGCAGAGATAAAGAATCCAACTTCCGATGATCGCAAGGGGCAAGTAGAAGATCTCGCCTCTCCAGACCCAGAGCGAGATGAGCAGGATCTGAAAAACAAGAAACAGAACGAGCGGGAACCGCCTGGTGCTTGGAAGACCCTTCGCTTGAGGGAACAGGCTTCCCGCATCAACAAGTTGGCCCTGCATCATTTCCCCCGCAGCCGGAAGACTGATCGGAGAATCGCATAGCGGTTAGGCGATTCCCGCTTGAGCTCACCGACACGTTCCCAGATTGCATAGAAGGTCAGCGTCAACAGAGCAGCTGAAAGCGTCGACAAGAGGACGATAAGTGATCGTTTTGGTTTAGCTTTTTTCTCTGCAGGGACAGCCCAGTCCAGGACGAGAGCTACCGAGCTTTCCCGTTGTTCATCCACTTTTGCTTGTTCATACAGAGGAAGGGCAAACTCCAGCAATTTGCTTTGGATCTCCAGGTCCCGCTGGAGGCGAAAGTACTGCATCGTGAGCTCTGGAACTCTCTCAAAGGGCACGAACGTCGAGAGCCCCTTGCCGCTCAATGCCTCAGTGAGAGAATAGATGCCGTATCTCCGTTGAAATGCTTTGAGGCTATCTTCAGCCCGTTTAAGATCCTCCAAGACCATGACGTACCGCTTCTCGATGAAGACCCGGCTCTCTTTCGCCTCCTGAGAGCTCAGGGTTCTGCTGAGCTTGTTCAAGACCTCCACGTAATAGTTTGCCATCTCTGCTGCGCGAACCGGATCCGTGTCGAGCACAGAGACGCTGACGTGACCCTCATCTGCGACAATCACGTCAACATTACTTTCGAGCTCCTTAATTGCCTTCTCCATCGATGAGTCGGTGATCTCATACACTGCCAGGAGGTTGAATTTGCGAACCACAGCCTCCTTCGCACTTCTGCTCTCGAGGATAGACAGGTAATTATAGGACTCCCTCCGGCCGCTCAATCCACTCAGACTACGGAGGGGCGAGATGTCTCTGATCGCGGTGCTGATCGTGCCGAGAGACCCGAGAAATCCGGAGTCTCGAGGAGGAAGGACCGTCGCAGTGCTCGCGTACCAATTCGGGAGGTAAAGACTAATGACAAGTGAGACCACAGCGGCCAGGAAGCCACAGATCAACAGTGGGCGGCGCGCCCTCCCCACAAGACCTAAGAACCAAAAGAGGAGGCTTTCGCGCGACCCTGAAACCTGAGAGGGAGTTTGGGACTCAGCCATATGTTTTCGTTCCAACGTGAGTATGGAGTACTGCGCTACTTTGAATAATTAATGATCAACGCGATGAAATACCCTGTTGCGGCAATCGCGGAAGCGATTTGCGCGGCGTCCCGGACGAACGTCAAGTAAAACTGGAAGTCCTTGATCGGGCGCTTTGGAATCCAAACTTGATCTCCCGATTCGATCATGGTCGTCTTCGGATCCTTCCATTCGAGAGAGCCCTTCTTGATTATCCTTGTATCACCCTCGATCGCCAGTTCCGAGAAACCGCCGGCTTGTGCGATATAGTACTCGTGGCTCATTCCAGGCACGTAGGCAACATACCCAGGGTTGGCAACCTGACCTTGTACAAGAACGCTTTGAAGATCCGATGCGACAACAACAATATCATCATCTCGTAGTACGATGTCCTGAGTCGTGTCCTGCTGCTGAAACAGCTTCTTGAAGTCCACAACAACCGGCTGGCGACCGATTTTGACGTCAAGGAAGAACAGGCTGCTGTCAGTCTGGTTCAGTTGGTGCGTTCGCAAACCACGGAGAATTTCCAGCCTTGGATCGACAATGTCTCCCAGCTTCTCTTCTCTGCGCAAGACAAAGGACCCGTTGAACAACGCGTGCTCTGTGAAACCCCCTGCTACTTGAATGATCGATGTCAGCTTCATCCCCTCAGTAATTGGATAGAGACCAGGCTGCCGCACCTCCCCCACAACCGTTGCTCCGAGGGCTCTTGGCAAGTTCCTCTTCTCTTTCACCACGATTCGATCTCCGGGAAAAAGCCGCGGGTTCTCTTGGGCGCCGGCACGAACTGCTGAAAGGTCGCACTCTAGCTCCTCAGCACGCCGGCCGAGAGAGTCAACTCGCGTAATGACCGCAGTTGAGAGGTCCGCAGAGGGCAGCGTCCCGCCAACAATCTCAATCATGTCAAGGAGATTGTCCCCTTCAGCATATTCATAGACCCCAGGCGCGTTGACCGCCCCGAAAACCATCACGGAATTCCTCTTGATGAGCTTCCGTGGCACAACGATAACGTCTCCGTCGAGGAGGAATGGGTTGAGCCGATCATCGCGAGTGGCGTAGAATTTAGGAATATCGACGCGCAGCGTGTCCCCACTGCGCCTGATGAGCTTGATGTTCCGTGTGGAAGTCTGCTCGTACAGCTGATCGCTCTGAGTGATCCGCGGCGGCTTGTAGGCATCGGCTTGAATGGGGAATCCGTCTGTTGCCGACACTGCTGGAATCGTGTATGAGGAAGTCGGGTACTGCACCGAGGCTCCTTCAAGAAGGACCTTCTCCACGCGATCAACTGCGCTTGCGATGTATTGGCCTTGCTTCGTCACGACTCCCTTCAGTGAAACCACAAACGTTCGGGGCCGCAAGAGTGTAACAGTGATTTCTCCCGCTGGGTATCGCTTCCGGACGATCTGCCCGGCTTGATGTTTGACCTGCGTCAGCCTTCGGTCCTTCACGCTGATCTCGCCAACGGTCGGAATGATCAGGGTCCCCTCTGGCGTGACCACAAGGGAATAGCTGAAGCTGACCGGGCCCCACACTGCAACGTTGAAAAGGTCAGACGGCCCAACGGTGTACTTGTCCGGATCAATCGCTCCTTCCATCGGCAACGCCGTTACGCGCTCAGCGGCCTGCTCTCTCCCTGTCAGGCTTTGCAGCGCCCGTTGATCCAACGCCCGTTCAAGAAGCGAGGAGCGATCGCTCACCTGCGCAAGGGCACTTTGTTGCCACATCAGGAGAACGAACGAAATGAACAACCCTCTGAGTCTACGCATTTGATGGACCTCTCCTTAGATCGTTTTACGAAGTATCTCTACAATCCGTTCTGCAGTGTGACCATCCCAAAGCTGCGGCACTCTGCCTTTTTTCGCCTTGCCGTCAAAGACCTCGAAGCTCGCGCGAACGACGAGCTCAACATCGAGACCGCAGATCCGATTTGTTCCGACCTCCACGGTGATCGGGCGCTCGGTGTTTTCCCGAAGCGTCAGACACGGAATGCCGAGGAAGGTGGTTTCCTCTTGAATGCCGCCTGAGTCGGTGATTACAAGCTGAGCCTGATCCATCAGGTTCAAGAACTCAAGATAACCGATTGGCTCAGTAAGGTGGAGATTCTTGATTGCGTTTGCCCGTCGACTGAGACCAAATTGTTCCAGCATCTTGCTCGTGCGCGGATGGACCGGGAAAATGGTGGATGTTCGGGTCGAGAGCTTCTCGAAAATCGTCAGGATCTTTTCCAGCCCTTCCCGGGAGTCCACATTGCTCGGCCGGTGCAATGTGACCAATGTGAATGCTCTCGGCTTGACGTGAAACTGATCAATCAAGGACAATCTCCTCGCTTTTTCTCGGTACCGGATAAGCGAGTCGATCATCACGTTGCCGACGAGGAAGATCTTTCTCTCGTCGATCCCTTCTCGTTGCAGATTCGCGACACCGCTCGGTTCCGTGACAAACAAGTACTCGGACACTGCATCCGTGAGGAGCCGATTGATCTCCTCAGGCATGGTCCGGTCAAAGCTGCGCAGACCCGCCTCGATGTGCGCCACCCGAATGCCCAACTTCACGCTCACAAGACTGCTCGCCACGGTTGAGTTCACATCGCCCACGACGATGACGAGATCCGGCTTCTGCGCCTCGAGTACCTTCTCGAGCTCGACCATGATCTTCGCAGTCTGTTGGGCATGCGAACCGGAACCGACTCCCAAATAGAAATCCGGTTGCGGCAGTTCGAGATCCTGAAAGAACACTTTCGACATCGTCTCATCGTAATGCTGCCCGGTGTGCACGATGAGATGCCGGAAGGAATCAGAGTGAGGCTGAAAGGCTTTGTGCAACGGAGCCACCTTCATGAAATTCGGCCTGGCTCCGACAACGCTAATGATAGTCTTCAATTGTCAATTTTCAATTGTCTGCACCAGAGGCGCACCTGCCTTTGGCGGGGATTTCCGATTTGACATTTCCCACTGTCAAACTGCAAGTGCGCCGACGAGGCTCATCATACTTGATACTTACTACTTCTTACTTCCCACATCTCACATCCTGTTTTCATACACTCGTTTGTAGTACTGCTGATACTCCCCGCTGATGATCCGCTTCCACCACGTCTCGTTTCTTCGATACCACTCTATTGTCTCCACAATGCCCTCATCAAAAGTTCGTCGCGGACGCCAGCCGAGATCCCCTTCGATCTTGCTTGCATCGATTGCGTAGCGCCGATCATGACCCGGCCGATCCTTGACAAAGCTGATCAACGACTCAGGCTTGCCTAGATTTTTTATTATGAGCCGCACGACGTCGATGTTCTTCAGCTCCGTGTTGCCGCCGATGTTGTAGACTTCGCCATCCCTCCCCCGGTGGAGGACAAGATCAATGGCAGCGCAGTGGTCATCCACGTGAAGCCAGTCGCGAACGTTCCCTCCATCTCCATACACGGGAAGCGGTTTGTCGCTCATCGCATTGATGATCATGAGCGGGATGAGCTTCTCCGGAAACTGGTAGGGTCCATAATTGTTGGAGCAGCGCGTAATGACAATCGGCAGCCCGAATGTGTGGTGATACGCGAGTGCCAGCAGGTCAGCCGAGGCTTTGCTCGCCGCATATGGGCTGTTCGGATGAAGGGGAGTTGACTCGGTGAACTTCCCCCGGGGCCCGAGTGACCCGTAGACTTCATCGGTTGAAATTTGAACAAACTTTTTCAGTTGATGCCCTTTGGCTGCCTCCAGAAGGGCACACGTTCCTTGAACGTTTGTCCGTGTGAACTCCACGGCTTCCAAAATGCTTCGATCGACATGCGACTCAGCTGCAAAATTGATGATGGCATCGACCCCATAACGCTCGAGAAGCTGCGCAACCAGCTCGGAGTCACAAATGTCACCTTGAAGGAAGACGTGACGAGGGTCGGCTTCAACCTGCCGGAGATTCTCGAGATTACCGGCGTACGTGAGCTTATCCAAATTCACGATCCGATAGCCAGGATACTTCCGGTGTACGTAAAGCACGAAATTGCTTCCGATAAATCCGGCGCCACCTGTCACAAGATACGTCATGAAAGAGTTGTCCGAGAGTGTGAGATCTTCAAAACGATCAATTCAGTCCATCCGAAATGGCGCTTCGGGGTCGTTTTCGTGCCGGATTTCGTCAACAGGCTCCTTTCGCATTTTCCCCCCATAGAGACGGTTCGGGAAGTTGATCGACCATCCGGCATTCGAACCTATGTTCCTATATGCGTGAACTACACCCGCTGGTACTATGATTGAGCGAGGGTCATCCTCGCCAGCTTCGAGCACCATTTTGTTGGCGTAAGTAGGGGATTCTTTTCTATTATCCCACAAGTAGATGCGGAAGTTGGATGGCCCCATGAAGCAGAAAAAATCAATTTGTTCTCGGTGCTCATGGGGACCCCGCACCACGCCAGGCTCCGTCGATGAAACATAGCTCATGACCGGCAGCAGCTCCGAGGCGATCTCGTCGGAGCGGAACAATTCCGTTAGCCAGCCCCGCTGATCGGCGTGCTTGACGAGGTCGCGAACGATCACACCCTGTATCGGTCCATCCTTGATGCGCACGATATTCCCCTTTTCAGGCTGAAAATTTACGAAACAATGCGCGAAGATAAAAGACGCAAATGTCGCGAAAGGTTATCAGATAAAGAGTTTTACACTTCTTGAAAAATCAAAACAGGACAACAGCGATAGGACGACTCGTGCGGTAACAAAAGGAAGGTTGGGGTGGACCTCAGTCGATAGTTGTTCGTTCGTCAGTATGGTAAGAAAATTCTCCTCGATAGTCAACACGGCCATATGACGACTCTCACCTCGGAGCTACATACGCTCAGGAGCTGTAATTCCGAGGATTTTGCAGCCATTTGCCAGCACAATTTTTGAAGCGAGGCTGAGGGCCAGCCGCGCTGCCGAGAGCTCTCGCTCTGGCGTCACGACCCGGTGCTCGTGATAAAATCTGTGAAAGGCAGTGGCAACGTCGTGGAGATAGTTCGTCAGCCGTTGCGGCTCGTAGCTGAAACACGCTGATTCAATCGTGTCGGGAAGATCGAGCAGGAGTTTGATGAGCGCAATCTCCTCCGGCTGCTTGAGAAGGGTGAGATCGATCGTCGAGTAGTCTGTGCTCGAGCTCGCCTGCAACAGGCCTTCGCTCTCAGCGAATCGGAGGATGCTGGCGATGCGCGCATGAGCATACTGCACATAGTACACGGGATTCTTCTCCGATTGCTCCTTCGCGAGATTCAAGTCAAACTCCAGGTGGCTCGACACGGAGCGCATCAGGAAGAAGAACCGGACTGCATCAGGACCCACCTCGCCGATCAGCTCGTCGAGGGTCACAAAATTCGCCGAGCGCTTCGACATTTTCACCTGCTGGCCATCCCGCATGAGCGTAACGAACTGGTGAATGACGACCTTCACCTTCTCCGCATCATAGCCGAGGGCCTTGACCCCCGCGATCACGTCGGGGAACGTCGCGATGTGATCAGCACCGAAAATATCAACGATGAGCTCAAATCCACGGCGGAACTTCTCGCGGTGGTAAGCGATGTCGGGAAGCCTGTACGTTGGCTCGCCCGTGCTCTTCACGATCACGCGGTCCTGCTCAAGTCCCAAGGCAGTTGCCTTCAACCACACGGCCCCATCTTTGTCGTACGCCAGATCCCTGGCACGAAACTCCGACACAACCTCCTTGATCTTCCCGCTGGTATACAACGAATCCTCGTTGTAGAAAACATCAAAGATCACCCCCATACGAGCCAGGACATTCTTGATGCCTTCGAAGAGGATTTCCTCGGCGCCAGCCTGACAGATCCGTACCGCCTCATCTCGTTCGACCTTGCACAGCGAATCTCCTCGCTCTGAACGCAGGCGCTCGGCGATCTCTTTGATGTATTCGCCTTGATAGCCGTCTTCAGGGAATGGAAAGGCTGGATCGAGGAGCTGCCGATAACGCGCGTATGTCGACTCCGCCAGCAGCCGCATCTGCCGACCGGCATTATTGTAGTAGTACTCGCGCGTCACGTCGTGCCCTGTCCACTCAAGCAAATTCGCGATCGTGTCGCCAATCGCAGCCTGGCGTCCGTGCCCGACGCTCAATGGTCCGGTGGGGTTTGCACTCACGAACTCAACCTGCGTCTTCTTGCCTCCACCGACTGTTGATTTGCCAAAGTCAGATCCTTGCGTGAGAACGGTACGGAGTTGCTGAGTGAAAAACCGCTCCGTGAACCGAAAATTGATAAAACCCGGTCCCGCGATCTCAACTTTTGCGACAGACTCAGGGTCGATGTGCATCGCCGAAACGATCTCCTGCGCAACCGCCCTCGGATTCCTCCCAACCGACTTTGCCAGCAGCAGCGCAACGTTGGTCGTGATATCCCCATGGGCTTCGAGCCGCGGTTTTTCGAAGGTGACTCGAACACCGGCGCCGAACTTCAGCGCCTGAAGGGCAGCGGAAACTCTCTCTGTGAGATAACCTTTCATGCGATCGTTAACTCGTCACTGTGCGACCTTCTTGGTCCGGCGGCGGGTTGTCTTCCCGGCTGATTGTCGAGGCGACGTGCTGGCTGTGTGCCGATGCGCAAGTTCATCATACACCTGAACGAACTTGGCATCACTCCACAATCGCTCAAGGTTGTAGAACGACCGGGCTTCTTTCTTGAACACATGCACGACAACATCGACATAATCCAGCAGCACCCACGTGAGGGCCCTGAATCCTTCGGAATGCCACAGCATAACACCAATTCGCTCAGTTCCGTCCCGAACGGCGTCAGCAATCGCCTTCACCTGCGTGTCGGAATCTGCCGAGCAGACGACAAAAAAATCCGACGGAGCAGTGAGCTTGCGGAGATCCATCATCACAACGTCTGACGCCTTCTTGGACAAGGCAAACAGAGCAATCTTCTTTGCGAGCATTCTTGAGGTCAAGTATCCGTCCTCCGTCTTGATTATTGCATAGGTTTGAGAGACCGAAAATCTTTTCCGAGAACAACCGTCACGTCGAGATACGCGTTGCGGTCAATTTGCTGCTCGACGCGCTCTTCAGGCACCCCAAGCGCCTGCGCCACCTGCTGCGCCGCTTGCAGGTTCCCCGCCCGGTCGATCACGCGGGTCAGTGGGACGTTGGGATCTTTGTAATTACCCATTTCCACGACGTCAAAACCTCGAGCGCGCAAGTAGTCCGTGAATCGCTGACCGAGTTTCGCCGTTCCCGTGCCATTAAGGACATCGAGCTGAATGACGTGACCTTTGCCCCCCTGGATAACTTCGGGCTCAACCGGTGGGTCGATGAAATTGCGATAGACAAAGGAGAACAACAGAATCACCACCACGACACCAAACGCCAGAAGCGTCCCTGTGCTGGCAAGGGTTTTCCAGTCCCTCGATCTCTTGTTCGATCGTCCGGGGGAAGGTGCAGCAGAACCGCTCAGGTCCGGCTCGGGTTGAACGGGTGTCTCTTGTTCATGAGTTTCGAGATCGGTCATGGGCCCATCAACAAAAAACCGAGCAGGTGCCTGTTTCGCCCAGGCATACACTACTCGGTTTGCTAAGACAACGATTTGTCAACAGCCACAATTCAGTGTTGGTCTTCCTCGTATCGATCAATTCCGTTGAAGAAATTGAATGAACGGTAACCGCTGCCCAGCCAGTAAAGAGGCGGCAGTTGGCGGTACTGAATCTGAAACAGCGTATTCTTCCATGGCCTGTATGTCAATTGAGCGCGGCTCAGGAACAGTCCGCTCAGATCCTGCTGGAACTGCTTTCCGAACGAACTGAAGGGAGAATGCACCAAGCTCACATCCGCCTGAAGATCCAGAGCATCGGAGAACTTGTACATCAAGCTGTTGGTGTACACACCAAGCGAAAGTCCCTGACCGCCGAACGACTGGTACGAAAGAGAAAAACTATGATGCATCGTGAGCTTGCTTGGGTCAAACCACCCGAAGAGCAAGCCACCGTCATCTGGGCGAAGGATGGACTCGGTGACGCTTGGCTTCGAACCTGCTTCCGATTTAAACTGAGCACTGACAACCGAAGTGCTCATCAACATTGCCACGACCACACAACCTACCAGCATCCTCATCACTCTTCCCTCCTGTTGGTGGATGAAAATCCTCCGGAATGATACTCAAATGTACTCTGATTGTCAAGATTGCTACGTTCGCCGCGCGTCCAACCGCGGCTCCAGAAGCGCACGAGCTTTCTCCAGTTGCTCGACTGTGTTGATTCCGTGGATCTCCTCAGCCCGCTTCGCAAGAAGAGCTGAGACTGTCCACCGATGCCCCCAGAAGTATTCAAAAACGTCAGTCAAATAGTACTCGTTCTGAACGTTATGAGGGGTAATATGCCGCAATCCATCGAACAACGTTTTCTTCTCAAACAAATAGATCCCCGAATTAATTTCCCGAATTCCCCGCTCTTCCTCCGTGGCGTCCTGATGTTCGACGATTCGTTTGACCGAGCCGTCCGCATTGCGGATGATCCGACCATACCCCGTCGGATCTTCCATCATCGCGGTAAGTATCGTAGCCGCAGCGTGGGTCGTACAATGATGAGCCAGGAGATTCAGCATTGTTTGTCGTGTGAGCAAGGGGACGTCTCCCGACAGGACAAGGACGTCTCCCTCAAAATCCGAAAGCGATTCTTCGCTCTGCAGGACGGCGTGACCCGTTCCAAGCTGCTGCTCCTGGTACACATATTGCGCTTCAGGGTGCGTTGTGCGGAGATAGTTGATCACCACCTCGTGCTGATATCCGACGACAATGATGACTCGACACGCTCCCAGGTCATAGGCAAGATCGGCGACATAGTGCACCATGGGTTTACCGTTCAATTCGTACATCACCTTTGCACGCGTCGGGTCCTTCATCCGTTTCCCCTGCCCAGCCGCCATGATGACCGCTGCGATTTTTCGATCAACGTTGATGTTGAGATTGTTCGTCATTCAGAAAACCTTGATGTCAGGAAATCGGGATGAGCATGTTGTCGATGAGGCGAGTGGAGCCAAACCAGACCGCCAATGCGACCAGCACGGACGGCGGCTCAGCCAACTCAACTTCTTTGAACGGCTTGGGATCGACGAAAGCGACATAGTCGACTTTCGTCGGTTGTGAGCGGGAAAGAATCTCAGCCATCTCGCTGCGGAGCCTCGTTGCCGAACGTTCTCCCTGACTCACGCGCTTTTCTGCGTACTGGAGCGATCGATACAAAGCAGTTGCGCGAGACCGTTCGTCTTGGGTGAGGTAGGCGTTGCGCGAGCTCAACGCAAGGCCGTCGAGCTCTCGAACCGTGGGCGCCACAAGGATCTGAACATCGAGGTTCAAATCCTGCACCATTCTTCTGATCAAGAATGCTTGCTGTGCATCCTTCCCTCCAAAGACCGCTTCATGCGGCTTCGTAATGCTCAGCAGCTTTGCAACAACAGTGGTAACTCCGCGAAAATGGGTCGGTCGGAATTTTCCTTCCAGGATCGATGACACACCTTCAACCTCCACAAACGTTGCATATCCAGCCGGATACATCTCGTTGCTCTCGGGAGAGAAGAGCACGTCAGTTCCTGCTTGATCGGCGACCTCTTGGTCCCGCTCAAAATTGCGCGGATAGCGCTCGAAGTCTTCGTCCGGACCAAATTGAGTGGGATTGACAAAGAGGGTCGTTATGACGACATCGTTCTTCTCACGAGCGAGCTTGATGAGACTCACGTGTCCCTCGTGAAGATAGCCCATGGTCGGCACGACACCGATGCGTTTCCCTTGCTTGCGCAACGACTGAGCAAGAGCCTGCATCTCGGTGATGTGCCTGATAACCTGCATCGTCAGAAAATCTTCTTACCAAATGCGGATTGGATCAGCTCCACAGCGAACTCCGCGGACTGATTGCGATCGTCGAGGATCGGATTCACCTCGACCACATCCATCGAGGTCATGATGCCGTGCCCGTGCACGGTCTCCATGATCAGATGCGCCTCCCGATAGTTCAAGCCCCCCTTGACGGGGGTGCCTACGCCCGGAGCTACCGACGGATCAGTGGCGTCCAGGTCGAGACTGACATGCACCATGTCCACTTGGCGCAACTTGCTCAGCGCCCGGGTAATGGTTCTCGCCATTCCATACTTATCAATGTCCTCCATGGAGAAGACATTGACTCCGTGCTTCCTGATGTTTCTCCGTTCACCCTCATCGAGATCGCGTGTCGCGATCATGACCACATTCTTTGGATCGACTTTTCGATGGTCACCACCTATGGACGTCAGCTCGATCGCACCGAGACCGATGGCAACCGCAAGGGGCATTCCATGGATGTTGCCGGATGGCGTCGTGACCTCGGTATTGAAATCTCCGTGCGCGTCGACCCAGAGCACACCGAGCTTCTTGTGCACTTTTTCACAATACAAAGCAACGCCCCCAATTGTGCCAATGGCGACTGAATGGTCCCCGCCCAGTACGAGCGGAAAGCCATGATGATGGAGAATTCTCTCGATTTTGTTGCCAAGGAGGGTGCACACCCGGACGATTTCAGGCAAGTACCTGAGCTTGTCGTTGCGGATCTTCTGCAGCTCGGGGGCTTTGGCTGGAATGTCGCCCTCGTCCTGGACGGTGTGACCGAGGCTTCGAAGTTTCTCCGCAACTCCCGCGATCCGGATCGCCGATGGTCCCATATCGACCCCTCGACGGCCCGAACCCAGGTCCATGGGAACGCCGATAATTTGGATCTTCATACATCGAGAAATGGTGAGACGTTACTCCTGCAGCATCTTGAGAAGCTTTGTGATCGTGTCCCTCAAATCCTTCCGGTGGACAACGATATCGACAAAGCCTTTTTCTTGGAGAAATTCTGCCCGCTGGAAGCCCTTGGGGAGATCGCGACCGATCGTCTGTCTGATGACCCGAGGCCCGGCGAAACCAATGAGCGCCCCCGGCTCGGCGATCTGAATGTCTCCAAGCATGGCATAGCTCGCTGTGACTCCCCCAGTCGTCGGGTCGGTCATAACGGAGATGTATGGGATGGCCTCGTCGGAGAGCTGAGCGAGTTTCGCGCTTGTCTTGGCCATCTGCATCAGCGAATAGGCGGCTTCCATCATTCTTGCGCCGCCGGTGGATGAGACGATCACAAGCGGACAACGCTTCTTGAGTGCACGGTCAATTGCGCGGGCAACTTTCTCTCCCACGACCGAACCCATGCTTCCACCGATAAAGGAGAAATCCATGCACGCAAACACTATCGCAATGCCGTTGATCTTCGCTGTTCCCGTCCGGACAGCCTCGTTCAGGCCGCTTTTTCGCATGGAGTCTTTGAGCCGATCCGAGTAGCGCTTCGTGTCGACAAAACCCAAGGGATCGACGGAGCGCATCTTCGCGTCTGTCTCTTTGAACGACTTCCGATCCAGAAGCAGGTCAACATATTCCTTGCTGCCGATGCGAAAATGATAGCTGCATTTGTGGCAGGTGAAGTAGTTCTGCTCCAGCTGCTTGCGGTGAATGATCTCGCCACAGCCTTCACACTTCGTCCATTGGCCATCGGGGATATCCCGCTTCGGCCCTTCGGAGACGATGTTTTCTTTGGAACGCCTGAACCAAGCCATGAAATCCTCCTTGTGATCCCCCGGAGTCCTTTTTCGAGTCTAAGAAGTCGTGTGAACCGTTCGAACGACGAAATCCTTCAGATAGACCGGCTCGACCGACTCAACGTCTGCGAATTCCTTCCTGAGCGTCTTGCGATATCCGAGACGAGCAACGACCGACCCCCGGCAACATCGGTGCACATCTTCAACGATTGCTCTCCCTCCCAGCTTGTTCCTCACCCAATCAATCTTATCTGTGACAAAAAGAGTCTCCTGAACCTGCCAAGTGGCGGAGAGAGCGTTGTCAAAATGTATGACCGTCACCGGTCCGACGGCTTCCGGACCCGAATCTCCTACAGTATACTCTCCCAGGTAGAACTCATCCTTTTTCGCATCAACCATCACGACGATTCTTGAAACTTCGCCATGAGTATCGCGTGCCGCTGCGGCCACCGCCTCGAATGTTGGGATAACAACCAGGGGCCTCTCCAGGGCATAACACAATCCCTTCGCGGTGCTCAGCCCGATTCGCAAGCCGGTGAACGATCCGGGCCCGATCGACACTGCGATCGCGTGGAGCTCATCCAATGAAATCGCGGCATCCGAAACGACTTCGCGAATCAGCGTAAGGAGCTTTTCCGAATGGATACGGGACTCGACCAACGAGCGCTCAACCTCGGGTTTCCCTTCGATGAATAACCCTGCTGCGCAGACAGCGGTCGATGTTTCAATGCCGAGCACGATCATGGTCGCCTCGCGCGTCCCTCAGTGCTCGATGCAAACGCCGTATTCGTAACACGAGAAATCTCAATGCGGCGCTCCTGTTCGCCTGCACCGTAGGCAAGCCGGACGTCATATCGTCGGTGAGGCAGTAGGTCGCCGAGCAGCTCCGCCCACTCGATTAAGCAGATTCCATCCCCGTAGAAGAATTCCTCGAATCCGATATCGTAGATTTCTTCGACGGATTTCACTCGATAGAGATCGAGATGATAGATCAGGAGCTCGTCGCCACGATTGTCAGTCCCTTCGTAGCGATTCAGGATGATGAAGCTCGGGCTCGTGACCTGGTTGTGCGCGCGGAACGCTTCGCAAACGCCCTTCACAAACCTCGTCTTTCCCGTCCCGAGCTCGCCGGAGAGAGCAACGACATCGCCTCGCTGGAGCGTCGCGGCGAACGATTTGGCCAGTGCAATTGTCTCCGCTTCGGAGGAGCTGGTGATCCGCTGTTCCAAGGGGCTGAGTGCCTATTTCGGTTCGAGCTTCATGACAGGCAAGATCATTTCTTCCATCGATATGCCGCCGTGCTGGAAGCTGTCGCGGTACTGGCTCAGGTACTTGTGGTAGTCTGTCGGGTAGACAAAGTAGTAGTCTTCCTTCGCCAGAATGTAGTTGGTCGTCACGCTCTGCCGCGGCAATTTGAACTCCGCCGGATGCTTCACAAAGACCGCCTGGCGTTCATCCACGCGGAGGTTGCGGCCGAACTTGTAGCGCAAATTCGTCGACGCCTCCCGGTCACCGATCACTTTTGCCCCCCGAAGACAACGAACGCTGCCGTGATCAGTCGTCACGAGAACAGTGACGTTCTTCTGCGTGGAGAGGCTTCTGAACATGCTGAAGAGCGATGAGTGCAAGAACCATGAGCGAGTCAGCGAGCGATAAGCAGCCTCGTCGGGGGCGATTTCCTTCAAGAGCGGCGAATCGGACCGCCCATGTGCCAACATGTCGACAAAGTTGACGACAACCGCCGTGAGCTTGCTTTTCGTGTAGGAGAGGATATTCCCTTCAACCTGGCGGCCAAACTCCGCATCGATGATCTTGATGTACTTTGATTCAGGTTTGAGCTGGATGTGCTTGCGCTCAAGCAGCTTGTCGAGAAGTTGATGTTCGTGCCGGTTACGGCTGCTCTCGTCGTCTTCTCCCGCCTGCCACACCTCCGGAAATCGCTTTTCCAGATCTATAGGAAACAAGCCGCTGAAGATCGCGTTGCGGGCATAGGGCGTGGCCGTCGGCAAGATGCTGAAGTGGAAGGACCGCTCGATGGTGAAGTAATCTGAAAGCAACTGTTGCATGACGAGCCACTGATCCAATCGCAAGCAGTCTATGATGAAGAGGAAGAGTGAACCGGTTTTGTCCAGCTCCGGAATCACGAAATCCTCTACGACGTCGGTCGAGAGAGCGGGCCGACGATCCGACTGCTCAATCCATCCTCGGTAGTTTTTCTCAACAAATCTGCCGAACTCTGCATTGCACTCCCGTTTCTGGTCAAGAAGAGTCTGGCGGAGACCAAGTTCTGGGTGCTGATCAAGTTCCAGATCCCAATCCGTGAGCTTCACGTAGAGGTCGCACCACTGGTTGTGGTCCAGAGGACTCATCAGAGACTGAGAGATCTGTTGAAACTCCTGGGTGTAGTCACGCGAGACATACGCGCTCGTTATTTTTCTGGCCTCAAGAAATTTCTTGCAGGCCATCAGGACCTGGCTGGGATTGACCGGCTTGGTCAAATAGTCGCTGATTTTTCCGCCGATCGCCTCCTCCATGAGGCTTTCGGCCTCACTCTTCGTCACCATCACGACGGGCAAATTCGGATAGATCTCCTTGATCTGGGAAAGCGTCTCCAACCCACCGATGCCGGGCATCATCTCGTCCAAAAAGACGAGATCATACCCCTTCTCCTTGACCATCTCGACGGCATCCTCGCCGTTTGTCGCGGTATCGACAACATACCCCTTTTCTACAAGAAGGCGCAGATGAGCTCGAAGAAGATCGATTTCATCATCAACCCACAGTATTTGTTTTCCTGCCTCCATCGAACGACGACAATCTCCGGAAAATCTGTTTCAAAGTAGTCATTAAAGGCTAGAGAATCAACGAAGGCTCTGACGTCTCCGTTACGGTTGAATTGCCACGCGGACGTCAAGGCCACCTTCATTTGTCGTGGAGCCGGGAATGCGGGATCCGCCGGCATCCGGCTTCAGCTTCGTGTACTTGTAGTAGATAGAAGCCGTGACCCTGGAACTCAGAATATATTGTATGCGAGGCTCGATGATTGTTCGGCTCGAGCCTTCCATCGGCGTCCCTTCCTTCTTGAAGGTGACCGCTTTCAAATCGTACACTCGACGCGAGTTCTTCGAATAGCTGTAGGAAAACTTGATGTCGAGATCGTTCGAGAGCGAGAGTCCGAAGAACGGGATCTCGAATCCCTGGCGCGTGAAGTTTGCTGTGACTGCAATGTCTGTTAGACCCGATTCGACGATGTTCTGCGCGGAGGGGGTCAAATCATAGCTCGTAGAATTCCCGATACGGAACGTCATTCCGAAATTCCCCTTGAGCAACTCCTTGAATGTGACATTTACCCCGATGAGCGGGGAGAATCCGTAGGTAACCTGCTGGCTCTCGGTAACCTCATCGCCCGAAGGGGAGATCTTCCACCGTCGCTTATAGCCGGATGAGTAGCTGTGGTCAAAACTTGCTCGCGTGGCGAAGCTCTCGAACAGTGGCAGCTTCTCTAGGCCCTCCCAGCGCAAGGTCCAGTTCGGTCTCGGGAGGATGTTCCCGAGCAGCTTCCGCATCAACGGCAGGGCTTCCATGCCGTTTTCGAACGCCTCGGCCAGTTTCACATCGGCGGATCGTATATCGCTTCTGTCAACGCGCAAACGCTCGAACTCTTTCTGCACATCCTCGACGCCCGTACGGAAGAACTTGAAGAAGAGAATCGGCGGAAACGACAAGTACGAGCGGTCAACATCGCCACTGACGACTTCGTTGTTGACGAATGCGACACCGAGCGAGTCCGATTGAAGCGTTCGGTTGAGGCTGTACGACCAACCGACGTTCCAGTTGATCTCCAGACTTGCACCTTCCCAGAGCGGCCGCGACGTTCGCATTGCAAGACGATTGCTTTGCGCAAAGTTGTCGGTAAGGTTCCCCCGTGGAGCACGCAGGCCAGGCACAGTGAAGCCGGTCAAGAAGGGGAACTTCCCTTTCGTTTTGATGATCACGTCGCCGTGCGGGTCAGAGGAGAGTCCGAGCTGATACATGAGCGATGGCCCATAGTCGGGCAAGGAGTTTTGAAAGAAGGGAACTCGGCCAAACACATTGGCAAATCCTGGGCGACCGACGACCCCGCTGTTCTGGCTCCGATTCTGCTGAGTGAAATTGAAATTGAGCTTGTCGAAGTCGAAGAATGGGATTTTGAACAGAATGCGTGTGATTCGATCCAGACCATCCAGAAGGTTGAAGGACTTTGTGTGCGCAACGGTGTCGCCTGGGAGCGGGGCAGGAGCCGGCAGCTTCTCGGACCAGATTTCGTTGCCAAGAGTGCGAACGTTCACGTCCAGCGTCATCGACAGGTTCCCTGTTGCGCCTGTGCTTTTGCCCAGGTCTCCGGCCTGCGGATTGTTCATCCAATCGTACCGCGCGGAGTATCGAGTTGTAGCGGAAAGTATCTTGTCAAGCTTGAGGATCGGTGGTATGACCAGTCGGGGATTGATGGAGATTGTCTGCCCATACGACAGATCCGTGCCGAAATCGATGAGCTTTGACTTCCCGAACATATCACCCAAGATGGCACCCAACGGGCGCTGTCGGCCGAGGGAGTCGGTCTCGAAATTCAACAGACTGCTCTGCGCGTCGACAGCGTATTCCGTTCCGAGATTGAACAAGCCTCCTTCCGTGAGCTGCCACGTGAAGCTGAGAGAGCGACTGGACGAGAAATTGCGGACGACCGGTTTGGATGCGGTTTGATTGCGGGCTTGTTCGAGCGTCTGCGCCCGTGCAAGCGTGGCCGAGACATTGAGCCCTCTTGGCGAGTAGTAGAGCTTCAGGTCTTTCCACGGTCTGAACAGGAAGAAATCACCAAAGAGCGAGAATGGGGAGACATAGTTCCTGTCGCTGAACTGCAGCCCATAGCCTGCCCGAGTGTTCCATTGCCACTGATCGAGCGAGAGAGTCGTTGGACTCCGACGAGTCGTCCTCGTGTACGAATATGCAAACGATAACTTGTTGATCGTCTCGCTCACCAACCAGTGTTCTACCGGGAGATTGAGCTTGATATTGGGAAGAGCGTAGGTCTCTGTCACATTGATGGTCTGCGACTGGAGACGGACAGAATCAGCAACCCGCGAAAGATCGCTTTCGGAGCCCCCTTTCGTTCGCGCAACGTCAGCCGTACGCTGGGCGGCCTCGTTCACAGGAATATCCGTCCCCGGCACGTACTTCGGGTTCTGGATCTGTTCGGCGTGGGAATACGAGAATCCCAAGCTTGTCCCGGCCCAGCTGCGGGGTAAGAAGCGTTCAAATCCAATCGTGGCAGCGACGGCCCAGTTCTTGTCCGTGGTGCGCGTTCCAAAGCGATCCTCCAGAGAGTGGAAGTTTGGGTCACGCTGCGTCATGTTGACCGAAATTGTCCCGACATCGGCGAGTTTCAGCGAGGTGTCAAAACGATATGCCCAGCCAGGTGTATCATCAACCTCTGTGAGGCGCAGCTCGTTCACCCATACCTCACTGTTCACGGACGCTGCACCTTTGTTGGCCGGATTCGTTACGCCGATGACGATCAACCGCACATTCGTCAAAGTCGGTTCGCCGCGCACCTGGTACGTTGCCCCCGGAGGGCCATTCGGGACAGGAACGCGGGGACTGAGGGCTCGCACACTATCCCGACCCAGCTTGATAGCGGTGATTTCGCTGAAGGGGATGGTGATTTCATTTTGCGGATCCCAACCAGGACGGACCGGCGCTCGATACTCATAGTAGTTCAGCGAGTCCGATCCAAAGCGAAGGAAGATTTCCAGGTCGTAGTCCGTTGTGTCCCGGTACTGAAGTCGGAATCCCGGCCGGTCATCTCCGTGGACGAACATTTTCATCGCGCGGTAGCTGAAAAGATCGAGCGGACGCACGGGGAACCGCTTCAGAGCCTGCTTGGACTCACCGTCCTTCAGTCCACTGATGACAAGATTGAGCGATTGCTCGTTCAGTCGTATGTCGAGATCCGGGCGAGTTCGGTCCTTTGCAAGCGGCAAGCCGGGCGGAGACTCGTAGCTCGGATTGTCCTCCCTGTTCACAACGCTCACGCGGAAGGTGCTGTCATTCTTCACGAGCTCTTCCCACTGGTTGCCGACAAGGTTGAATTCCGCAATCCGCACGAGCACTTCTCCCGTTGCTCCGGTCAGCCACACTCGAACCCCCTCAACCGTCGAGAACGAGGGCTCACCCACTTTCCGACTGTACTCATTGATCGGTATCCGGATCTGGTACCACCGGTTTGCTCCACCGGTGATGAAGTTCTGAAACTCTGCGCTGGTCGTATCCAGAGAGATCTCATACTCATAGTAGCTGTTGATGCGGTCGAGAACGTTGTTGCGGTTGAGATCCTCCGTGTCAGGGAACCTGCCGGCATCACTTTGTGCGTTGCCTTCCGTTCCATTCACGCCGAGATAGTCTTCAGGGCGCAGCGATCCAAGGACGGGCCTGGCCCAGTTGTCGCCTGATGGATCGCTCGCATATTGCGGATATTTCCGGATAAAGTCGGCGTATTTCGCTCGTTCCTGGTCGTCAGAAAGCATATCCATTCCCAGATCTTCGCCTGGGCCCAGAATTCCGTTCCGGATGCCGCCATCCAGGCCGTCTTCTGTGTGGAGCTTCGGCGCCTCACCGGGCGGGTTGGGGATAACGACCTCGCCGATGATCCCGAGATCGATGTTAAGTTTCACGCTGGGCTGAACTTCATCGAGGCGAACCCACAACTCAATGAAGTTAATATTCTCATCGAGAAGGTTTGTGGCCGTCGAGCCTATCAAGGTCTGGATTCCCCCCCACGCTTTCGCCCGGTTTGCGAAGAGCTTGTTCTCGAGATCCATCGAATAGTTGAACGTTGCACGCTCCTGCGGCCTGAAGAAGAGGTTCAAGACAGTGAGTTGGTTCTCTTCCGGACGAACGCTCTTGTTTGGTCGGAGATCCTTCGGGCCGACATCGCTCGGGAAAACGTTGTACCATGACGTCTTTCCCTTGTACTCGCTCTTCTCGTATGGACTGAGCTTCGTGGGATCGTCGAGGAAACGGATATATTCCGGGACCGCAGCGTCGCGCCACGCGCCGAAGTTGATACTCATCGGTATCGTCTTGCGCGCTCCCTCAAAGTCATCGATGTACGCTATTCCCTTTCCACCGTCCTGAGAAATTGGGCTTTTGCGCGTGTTGGGATCAGGCGACATATATGCCGCTTCACCGCGCACGGAGAGGGTTGAAGCGGCGTTCGTTTGGATGCCCGGGAGCCAGTTCAGCGCATGGGTCAGGAAGTCCAGCTCGACGCTCGTCCCCCCATCAATCCCAAAAATCGTGTTACTAATCGGCTCTTCACCGAGTCTCACCTTATCGCTCAGTGTTTGCTGGTTGAGATTCATAACGGTAAATCCCAACGACGAGTTTTTCCCCACGTTGAGTTCGCCGCGCGCGCCGAGGAGCGATTTTGAAGCAAGCTGGAAGAGGTCATTCGCCTCGTATTGAATTTGCAGGTTTGCGCCCGGGATCAACAGGCTTTGGTTCTTGACGGTGACCTGCCCGGAGATGTAATCCACAGAGTAATCGACATCCGGTGTGGCTTGCTGACCATTGACGATGACTTTAACGCTTCGTTCGACGACATTGAAGCCGATCGAGTACGTCGATGCAATGGAGGATGTAATCGTCCCCTTGATCAAGAATTTGTTCCGCTGGCTATTTGACGCGCCGTTGAAGGTCGTATCGTACACCTCGTGAAAGATGAATGAATCCGCATCGGCAACGGTGCGACCTCGCGCGAGGAAGTACTGGAGAATGCTCTCGCGGAACGGCTCAACGCGCGGAAAGATCAATTCTCCGCGCGACTCGTTGATTGTGAGGCCGGGAGCATAGTCAAACTTTCCGTCAGGAGGCGAACCTGGATTTTCACCGTACCGATCAAGGCCAAACATTTCGATGAGGTTGAAGGCCGTAAGGATGTTGTCCTGCGGCTCCCGCCCAGGGACTTCATACAGAATCTTCAACTCAAATCCATCTTTCTTGATGCCCCTGCCGCCCAGCGGGTAGATGTTTTTCAACATCATGCGCCACGCGGTCTTGAACTGCGGACCCAGCTTTTGAGGCCGCACTAGTTTCATGACAAGCTTCAATGATTTGGACGTGTCACGTGACCCAAAATTGCCGATATCGATACTCCGCCTCGCGTCCGTCGGGTCCGGTACCGTGTAGACCACGGCGATGGCTTGCTCCGGTTGAATTGACCGATTCAGCGAGATGTACCCTGCATATTCGTGGAAGGTGTAGTCACTGCTTGGATCGAGCCGGATGAAACGGCCAACCTCAACCTCACCGGGGACGGCGTTGAATTCTGTCGCGCGGGCAGCGAGATCGTTCTGCGTCCGCAACACTTTCTCCTGGTCAATGAAAGCGACAACGTCACGCTCATTTGGGTCTTCATTGCCAATGCGCGTGACCCAGACTTCGATGTCGCGGATTTGCTTGAGGGGGTTGACGATTGCAGGGATATTCAGATAGGCAGAATCGAACCACGCGATGTATGAAGTGTCGATGAAGTAGTGGTCGCGAGAATAGTCCGTTGCGCGCTTTTCGAACGGCGTCGGGCGGCCACCACCGGAAACCGACAGCTCGCGGATCTGCCCCTTCTTCTGCGACGCTACGGTCGTGAGCTTTAACGGACCAAACTGGAAGCCAGCCTTGATGCCAAAGAGTGCCTGGCTGCTGGAGATGAACGAAGAATTCGTTGCCAGCGAGACGTTGCCGGCTTCGACACTCTGAACAATGTCATCCTCGTAGCCCGTATAGCGCACCTTCAACTGATTCTCATACTCAAACTGGCGCTGCGTGTTCCAATCGGCGTCAATCTTGAGCTTGTCGCCGATTTCCCCCTTCACATTCACCTGAACTTCCTGACTGAAGTCCGGCTCGCTGCGACTTTGCCCTAGCGGATTATTGACGAAGAGATCAGATTTGGTGTTGCGGAACGCACCATGAATATCAACGGCACCGTTGATCTGCAACCGAATAATGTTGGGTCCAAAGATGCTAAAGAGCGGGTTCTTGGGTACCGGGATCTCGATTTTTGTCACCTGTCCAAAGAGCTCGCCAAGCCCCTTTTTCTTTTCCGTCGCGATTTCGTACCGCTGCGCGAGATCTTCCCAGTTCTTTCGGATCACGTGCCGGAGCCTGACCGTCCGATACTCCTCGAAGCTCAGGTCGAGCGGGATGCGCGTGTCCACCTCATTCATGACGCGACGGACGTGATAGACCTGCCTCGATGAATCGAGTGATTGTTGTGTCCGAACGAGAGTTGGATCCGACAAGTACAGTGGGTGTGTTTTTGGCTGCAGTAGGCTAACCATGGGATCGTCGCGGCGCACGTGCCCAAACTGCGCAAGGCGTGCGGACGAATCCCGGGGCAATGCGCGGAGTGAATCAAGGATGCTTGCTGTGGTGAGGAAGGCAGAGGTGGTATCGACGGAAGCCCGCTTCTTCTGAAGTGCGCGGGCACGGCGGGACAAAACTCCGCCGGTACGCTGCCTCGTTGTGTCTTGTACGCTGGTCTCGACAGCTCGGTCCGGAGCGCCAGCCTCAAATCCAAGTTCAGCGATGGAATGCGAAAAAGGTCCCTGCGCTCGGGCAACAGAAGACCCTGTCGTGCCCGAGGAGGAGTCATCGGGAGGAACAACAGAACCGAGGCAGGTGATGAAGATGGAGATACCGATCAGCGACACCAGGTGTCCCGGTAATCTCGAGACACCTCGCCCCGATCCCCTCGAACTTCGTGATTCGCTACCTTTGCTCACGCAACCCTCTCCGACCCTTTCCTAGAACGAAAACAAGCAAGAAACTTCAGGGTGGCAACACCCTTCAGCGGTAGCGAATTGACCGATAGTTCTCCAGCGTTTGGTGAGTCGTGACGAATGAACGTTCTTGGGCCAACTTACCGAAAAGGAAGATGAATTTCAAGTCCGGATTCATGCCCGGTGCACGGCGTCAAGCAGCTTCTCAATTGTGATTCTCAGGCTTTGTTCGGTCAATGATCTCGCGGATACGAGAGAGAATGTGGTGAGGGATATATGGCTTCTCGACAAAGTCTTTGGCTCCCTCGCTGATCATCTGATCCCTAAGGTCTGGATCGAAGAATCCACTGGCGAGAATGCATTTCACATTCGGATTCAGTTTTTTCAATCTCTGAAATACTTCCCATCCGCCAAGTTTCGGGAGTCCCATATCGGAGAGAACAACGCTGACCTCATGCTGATGTAGTTTATAAACGTCCAAAGCCTGTTGACCATCTCTTGCAACAAGAACACGGTAGCCGTGGTCCTCGAGGAGCGTTTGTAGCAATTCGAGTAGCATCTCCTCGTCTTCGACCAACATGATAATTTCGCCATTGCCAAAAGGAGAGCCGGTCTCTGCCTGAGCAAACGGGATCTGCTCGGTCACCACGCCCGCAGGAAAATACAACCGCACCGTCGTTCCTATGCCAGGCGAACTCTCGACGTCGATGAAACCGCGAAGGGCTTTCACCACTCCATAGACGACGGCGAGCCCGAGACCAGTCCCCTTCCCGGGCGCCTTTGTCGAAAAGAATGGTTCAAACATTCGGCTCTTGACCGTCTCACCCATACCAATTCCTGTATCGATCACGGAGATACCGACATATTGGGATTCATCTGCCTTCGGAAAGCGTTTCCTCATCTCCTCGCCCGACACCCTTTCGGTAATAATCGTGAGTACGCCCTCCTTGTCGTCGCGCCGCGCACGCTCTTCGATGGCATCACGCGCGTTCAAGCAGAGGTTGAGAACGGTTTGTTGGAATTGAGATGACTCTGCCAGGACCGTCGGAACATCTTCGCCGAGCTCAACCTCAAACTTGATAGTCTTTGGAAACGTCTCGGCGAGCAGTTTCGAAAGCTCGTACACGGTCTCATTTACCGCGACGGTCTCAGTGACTCCGCCGGTCTTCCGTGCAAAGGTCAACAGCTGGCGGGTCAGGCCCGTGCCGCGCGCAAGGGCTTTCTTGATGGATCCCAAAATGTGCGCGAACTTCTGCCGATCGAGGTCCGGCTGATCAAGATTCGCGACATACCCAAGAACAATGGCAAGGATATTATTGAAATCGTGAGCAATGCCCCCCGCGAGGGTTCCGATGCTTTCCATTTTCTGCGCCTGCAGGAGCTGCGCTTCGAGGCGTTTCTGCTCAGTGACGTCGCGGAGAATGCCCCGATAGGCCACGACGTGCCCCCGTTCATTCCGAACAGCAGTCGTCGTCTCGAGCAAGATGAGCTTTCGTCCGTCGAGTCGGCGCGCGATGACTTCATAGTCTTTCAAGTATCCATGCTGAGCCAGCAGCTCATGTGATCTGACCCGATCGGCGGAATTGACGTACAGGTCCCGCCCGATGTCCACCCTCATAAGATCTGCTTTTGTCGGAAAACCAAACAACTCAACACCAGCCTGGTTGATATCAAGGAACCTGCCGTCCGGCGTGCTGATAAATACCGCATCCTTTGAATCTTCAAAGAGCGCGTGATACTCTTCCTCGGATCGCCTGAGCCGCTCCGCGGATTGTTCCCGTTCGGTCAAGTCCCGAAAGCTCCACACTCTCCCAACAGTCTTCCCACTAATCTTCTGAGGCTTCGAGTACCGTTCGAACACCCGTCCGTCTTTGAAGCGGATGGCATCGTAGCTCTCCGCCTCTGGTTGTGCATAGAGCGATTGGACCTTCTGGATAAACTCCTCCGGATCAGCGAGCTGCTGCATCACGAAGGAGAGGGCCCTACTGTCATCGCCAGAGGCGATGACAGACTCAGGAATTCGCCACATGTCGAGGAACTTCTGATTGAAACTCACAATGTGCCCCTGGTCGTTGACAACGAGAATCCCGTCCGCAGTCGATTCGAGGGTCGCGCGCAGCAGCGACAGGGAGCGTTCAAGCTCTTCTTCTCCCCTCTTTCGAGCCGAAATGTCCTCGAAAATGCCGATGCCATGCAAAGGCGTGCCACCGCTTTCACGCGCAAGGGACTTCGTGGCAAGAGCCCAGATGATATCACCACTTTTTGTGATATACCGTTTCTCCGTTCGATAGCTGGTAATTCCTCCGCTCAAGAGACGCTGAGCACTCAGTTCGTCCTTGAGAAGATCATCGGGATGCGTGATCCCTCGCAAGGAGAGGGTTTTGAGTTCTGGCTCAGAATAACCAATCATCTGACTGAATGCGTCATTCACCCGCAGGATCTCTCCATCGAGGTTGAAGAGTATCATCCCAACAGGTCCTTCCTCAAATACTTTCCGCAACTGTTCGACGCTCTCGCGCATGGTTTGTTCCGCTCGTACACGCTCCGTCTCGTCAATCACGTATCCCTGGATTTGCACAAGCTCACCATCCTCATTGAATTCCCCGTTGAGGGTCGAAGTGATGTACACCGCGCTGCCGTCTCTCTTCCACAGCTTCTCCCGGAAGTTGACGAGCTTGCGTTTCTGGGTGAGCACCTGGAGGTACCTCCTGCGCGCCTCCGGGTTCTCGTAGAAAGAATTAGCGTCCGCGCTCAACACCTCCTCCGGTGAATCATAGCCAAAAATATTCGCAAAGGAGGGGTTGCAGACAAGGATTCTCCCTTCTGGTGTCGAGATGAAGTTCCCGGAGAGATCGTCATCGAAGAACCGGCGATACCGGCCTTCACTTTCTGCCAATGCCTCCCCCATGATCCTTCCCTCCTCCTCGAGCCGTTGCCGTTCCGTAATGTCGACAACAACTCGGTTAATGCGATAGAAACCCAAAAGAAGGAGGAGCACGCCTGCTATCTGGCCGATGTATCCAACCACTGTTCCGATGAGAGGGGATGTCCTCGGGCCAAGAGTGTCAAAAAGAAAACCACCCCCGAAGAGAGCGCGGACTATCAAATCCAACATGATCAATCCAAATCCGGTACCGATAAGTATCAACGCCGGCAACAGAATCCCCTTCAGGCGTCTCGCGAGATAGAAGAACGCTATCATCGCCAACATTAAGAGAAAAATCCGGGCAGTTCCTAGCAAATCCATAGTACATTCCCCTGACTCGAGATTGATGGTGCACACTTCACGGGCGACTTCCCGTCGCAACGCAGAGCCGATCGGAAGAGCACCTTAGGGAGAAAGTCGTTCAATTCGCCACGCGCCGTCCGTGCGCGCGTATCGTAATCGATCATGCAACCGATTGGGACGTCCTTGCCAGAATTCAAACATCTGTGGATGAAGTCGAAACCCGCCCCAGAAAGGCGGGTGTGGGATATCTTGATTTCGAAAGCGAGCTTTGATCCCTGCCACAGCTTGCTCGAGTACCGAGCGATTGGGAATAGTGGAGCTTTGTCGCGATGCCCACGCACCGAGCTGACTTTCCATCGGCCTGCTGCGGAAATACTCTTCGGATTCCTCCAGTGACGCTTTCTCGACCTCCCCCTCAATCCGAACCTGGCGTTCAAGTTCAGCCCAGTAAAAGAGGAGTGCAGCGTGGGGATTGTTCTGCAATTCGATTCCCTTGCGGCTTTCATAGTTCGTGAAGAACACGAATCCCCGATGATCAAATCCTTTCAAAAGCACAACGCGGGCAGACGGGCGCCCGTCCGCTGAAACCGTCGCAAGCACCACAGCGTTCGGCTCGGGCAACTGTGCATTCATGGTCTCCTGAAACCACCGTTCGAACTGAACGAATGGATCGGGATCGACGCTGGACTCATCGAGTGTCTGGAGAGAATATTCTTTGCGCAGGTTGGCCATTGTATCAGCGGATATGACGACGGCGTTCCTATCAGCTTGCCTTGATGTATCGACACAAAGGTTAAGATACAGAATGACCTCACTCAAAGCAACCGCCGCCAGCGGTCAACGGCTCGAGGGAGCACCCACTTCAGCAATGAGCGAACGAATCGCATTTCCAAGCGTACGGCAGCGGTTCTGCGACACGGCGGGCTGCTTGTAATCAGAGCACATTCTCAGTATATTTTCACAGGATATGATCATTCTGTGGCGACATATTTTGTACCGACACCTGACGCCGTTTCTGTTCTCGGCGTTCGTTCTGATTTTCATCTTCATGCTGCAGTTCATTATGCAGAAGATGGACCAGCTTGCAGGGAAAGGGCTCAGCGCTCTTGTCATTGCCGAGCTGATCGTCATGAACCTCGCCTGGATGGTGGTGCTCGCAGTCCCCATGGCCGTCCTCGTGGCGACCCTGATGGCGTTTGGCAATCTCTCCTCGACCAATGAGATTACGGCCATGCGCGCGAGCGGGGTAAGCCTCTACCGGATGATCGCCCCGGTGTTCGTTGCGTCCATCGGACTCTGCTACCTGCTCATCCTGTTCAACAACCACGTTCTGCCGGACGCGAACCATCGCGCGAAGATCCTGCTGACGGATATTTACCGAAAGAAACCGACGTTCTCTCTCGTGCCGGGATTGTTTTCGCAAGACATTCAGGGATACAGCATTCTGGTTCGAAAGACGTTTGAACAGTCGAACGATCTCGAAGGCGTCACTATCTTTGACTACACCAACAACGCCGTCACTACCACAGTCACCGCAGAACGCGGCACGGTCTCCTTCTCGCCAGACTACCAGAAGCTCATCATGGACCTCTATGACGGCGAGATCCATGAGATCAGCAATACCGATCTTGGCCGGTACCGCAAAATCAGCTTCCAGAAACATCGCATTGCGATGAACGCGGAGGGATTTGAGTTCCAGCGATCCCAAGAGAGCGCGTTCTCACGCGGCGATCGGGAGCTGAGTGCGCAAGCAATGACCGCAATTGTGGACAGCCTGCTTCGCCTGCAGGAAGAATCTCGCGCCCATGTTGCCGGCTTTGTCCGCCAGGACCTTGACGCGATCTTTTCCGGATCGAAACCGCCGTTCGTCTCTCCGCAGACAGGCACTGATCCGTCCTTTGCCGCGCTGACACGAGCAACGGTACTGAAGAACGTGGTCGAAGGAGAGTACACACGTATGGAGTACTTTGCCCGGCAGATCCACGAGTACTCCGTCGAGATTTACAAGAAATACTCGATTCCTTTCGCGTGCGTTGTCTTCATCCTGGTGGGTGCGCCACTGGGGATCATGGCGCGCAGGGGTACCTTCGGCGTTGCCGCAAGTCTCAGCCTGGGGTTCTTCCTGCTGTATTGGGCCTGTCTGATTGGCGGGGAAAAGCTGGCTGATAGGGGCTTCATTCAGCCGTGGTTTGGCATGTGGTCTGCCAACATCATCATCGGGCTGATGGGGCTGTATTTGACCTTCCTTACTGCGCGCGAGAATTTGACGATCAACTGGTCTGTCATCCTCAAGTTCGTTCCCAAACAGTGGCGTGCCGAAGAGGAAGCACCTGCATGACCATCCTTGATCGCTATATCGTGCGGCAATTCCTGGTCAGCTTTCTCTTCGGGCTGCTGACCTTCGTCCTCATCTTCGTTGTGATCGATATGATGGAGAAGCTCGATGATTTCATCGACGCCAATGCTCCTCTTGAAACGATCATTCAGTACTACGTAACCTTCACGCCGGAGATGATCAAGCTGATGACGCCGGTCGCGATGCTCCTTGGTTCCCTCTTTGTGGTCGGCAGGCTGTCAAACCAAAACGAGTTGTCGGCCATGAAATCAAGCGGCGTCAGCCTGTATCGTTTGCTCGTTCCCTTCCTTGTCGTGGCGTTCATCGTGAGCGGGATCTCGATCTACTTCAACGGCTGGATTGTGCCATATGCGAACCAGAAGAAATTTGCCATCGAGCGCGTGCATCTTAATCGCTCTCAACCCGGATTCACTCGCTACAACATTTTCTTTCAGGAGGGGCGCTCGCGGCTCATTTCAATGAACTACTATGACAGCCAGGGGAAGTTCGCGAATCGCGTGAGCATACAGGAGTTCGCTGACACCAATCTCACCGTCCTCCAGCGGCGCTATGACGCGTGGCAGATGGAATGGACGGCGAAGGCGTTGTCCCAACAGGATGGAGGGAATGAAGGCTGGGTGCTCGTCAGGGGAACGGCTCGCGAATTCAAAGGGCAAGAGCAGCGGCTCACCACGTTCGATCGATGGCCGATCGGGAGACTGAGCGTTACGCCGACTGACATTGAGAAAAAGCAGCGGAAGCCGGACGAAATGGACTACCCGGAGCTGAAAGAGTTCATCGGGAGCCAGCGTGCGGCCGGTCAGGATGTGTCACGATGGCTAGTGGACTTCCACAGCAAGATTGCCTTTCCCTTCGCGAGCGTGATCGTTGTCCTGTTTGGAGTTCCGTTCGCGTCGACAAAGCGGCGCAGCGGCGTCGCGCTGGAGTTCGGAATCTGCGTCGCGGTGACCTTCATCTACCTCGCCTTCATGAAGACAAGCAACGTCTTCGGCTACAACGGTGACCTGAATCCCCTCTTCACCGCATGGCTCGCAAATCTGATCTTCCTCGTTCTCGGGATTGCAAACCTCTTCCGCATTCGACAATAGAAGCGCAGGGAAATCTCTTCTCGCCCCCGAATCTCACATCAGCGCGTAACTCAATCCGAAGGCAAGCGTCTCTTTGACCTGCGTCCTCGGCGTCACCTGTTTCTCGTTGATGAACTGAAGATTCACGTTGATCACAATGTACTTTCCAACCTTCACCGCCAGTGTGTTGTCCCCTCGAAGAACGACATCCTTGACGTCTTTAACCGGCGAGAAGAGTTCGAGTTTCGAGGTGAAAAGGATGTTCTCCTCGAGCTTCCACGCTAGCTCGGCTACCAATTCAAAGCCAACATCGATTTTCACCTTCTCGATCTTCGTTGTCGCCGGATCGTCGCTGTAGATTACATACGTGGACGTGACAATCTCCCGGATTGCAGGACCAAGTCGTGTCTTCAATTCCGGGAGAGGTTGATAGCCGAGACCTGCAGCCTGGGTCAGGTAGGCAGGGTCGAAGAAATTCGAAACAGCCGTTCCTCGCCCCTCCTTATCATACTTCAAGCCTTCAGCAAACTGCGTCTTGAGCGTTCCGGAGACGTAAGGGTTGATATGGGTCCAAAGTTTGTAGGTGAAGACCGTCTGGAGGTCGATCTTATCGTCCGTCTTTCGCAAGCCTTGATCGCCCAATCGTGCCTGGCCAAAGGCGAATTTGTAAGAGTTCGACCAATTCGTCACCTCCGTATCAAAATCCGAATTACCGTCCAGCGTCACCGTGTATGCCAGAGCATTTTGACCGCCTTGCACCCAGTCCGAATACGACACTTGGGTTAAGGTCCACGCGCCCACCACGCTGTGCTTCCACGGATTGAGGGAATCCGGATCGGCTTGTGGGAATGCGAGTGCGAACGAAGTGCAGAGCATTAAGGCCCCAACGTAAGACAAGTTCATACACAACCTCCTTATTGTTCGATGTTCAACTAGAAGCACTAATTTAAGACAACTGAACAGTGGCCGCAGCGCTTTGCGTTGAGCGGTATGGGCATCAGGCATTCGGGACAGTCATGCTGCGCCGGGGCTGCGGGAGCTGCTTCTTCTTTCTTCTTGAGTGTGTTCAGTGCGCGGATGAGCAAGAACACAGCGGCGGCGACAATAATGAAATCGATAATGGTATTGATGAACATGCCGTAATTCAGCGTTACGGGCTTTGCGCCATCGGCTCCGGACTTGATCGTGATCATGAGGCTGCTAAAATCGACGCCGCCCACCAAGACGCCAATCGGTGGCATGATAACGTTGTTCACCAGCGATGAGACGATTTTCCCGAACGCAGCACCCATGATGATGCCGACCGCAAGGTCAACAACGTTGCCGCGCACTGCAAACGTCCTGAATTCCTTGAGAATGGACATAGCTACCTCCTCTGAGTTTCTTGAAGAATGGGGATGACTTCTTCTTGCATCGGCAGCCCGGTCACGATGACCTCTCGTGATTTTGAGATATGGACATCAATCTCGCTTCGCACCCCGAATTTGCCGGGCAGATAGATCCCAGGCTCGATCGAGAATGAGGTCTGCGGGATGATTCTCCGCTCATCACGAGTTTCAAGGTTATCCATGTTCGCCCCGTTTCCATGGATTTCCTCGCCGATCGAGTGGCCGGTGCGATGGACAAAGTACTCGCCATAGCCTTTCGATTTAATGTACGTGCGTGCAGCATCATCGACCTGGTACCCGCAGATTTCCCTACCCGCTTCGTAAGACCGCTGAACGAAGCTCAGCGCAGCATCCCGTCCACCCTTGACGATCTCGAAGATTTTCGCGTATTCCTCGGGAACCGTCTCGCCGATGTAACCCGTCCACGTGATATCGGCGTACACGGAGCGTGGCTTGTCCTTCTTCGCCCAGAGGTCGAGAAGAACAAAATCCCCTTTCCCCAGGGGACTGTGGATCTCCTGCGTGGGTTCGTAATGCGGGTTGGCGCTATTGGCATTCACCGAGCAGTTCGGATCGCTTTCCGTCTTGATGTAGCGCTTCCTGAATTCTGACAGCATATATTGCTGAACATCATACTCTGTCACCGGCGCATTCGAGGTGATCCGTTGTTTGATGAAGCCGAAGGTAAGATCGACGATTGCGCGAAGATGCTTCGCCGTTTCCAGGTTGTCCTGTGCTTGCTCATCGTCCCAGCACGCTTCGAAGCGTTGAACAAGATTGGCAGATGTGACGACTTCCACCCCCAGGCTACGGACAAGCTCGACCGTTCCCGCATCGACATTCGAGACGTAGGGAACCGCGTTTCGCGGTGAATACTCCATCGCAACCCGTTTTGTCCCCGCAAGGATCTTCCTCAACCCCTCCTCGAGCGATTGCCAGCTGGCATAGATCGTTTTGTCACCGGGCAGACTGTCGAGGTTAAACTGCTCGATGCTGTGCACAAGTTTCTTCGGGGCTCCCTGCGCCGGTATGAAGTAGAAATACCGTCGCGTTTGCATGATATGGGACGGGATGGCCAGAATCCGTGTGGCAAAGACATTCGATCCCCGGAAGTTGTAGAACAACCACCCTTCCAACTGTTCTTCTCGCATTGCTTCCTGGATCAATCGGACCTTTTCTTGAGTGAGCATTTGCATACGTGTCCCTCCAGATGGGTGCTAAGACAATTCCTCCTGCCTGAGTTACGGGATGAGCGACGTGTGTATATAAAGAAAAAAGCCCGCAAATGAAATTCGCGGGCTTCCTTCATCGCGGAAATGCAATGTCACTTGCCGACTGGCTCCAACTCTCGGGTGGCCTGCTTATTCACGAAGGCCGGTTTTTCCGTGGTGCGCCGCCGGCGGCGATACTTGGTCTCCACAACCTGTTGGGGCGCCGGTTGCTCTTCCTCGACATCCGGATACGTATAGATCTCATACTTGTAATTGCGTAGAATGATATCCTTCCCGTTGCGTCCGAGCACGTACTGCGGGAGCAGAGGGATTTTCCCACCCC